>Ga0316205_10000921_pt1 | contig 42741 bp, 38 predicted proteins | sample 3monthpyrite_MG_FD_204941 | JGI IMG/M metagenome (GOLD analysis project Ga0316205, IMG submission 204941) | Microbial mat bacterial communities from mineral coupon in-situ incubated in ocean water Damariscotta River, Maine, United States -... | ecosystem: Environmental > Aquatic > Marine >...
ACAAGGTGTCCTGTTTCTGCTGCGGTCATAGCCATGGATATGGTATCGGTATCACGCAACTCACCCACCAGGATAATATCGGGGTCTTCGCGCAGCGCAGATCTTAATCCTTCGGTGAAGCTGCTTACATGTGTGCCTACAGCACGTTGTATAACGAGCGACTGTTTACTTTTATGTACATATTCGATTGGATCCTCGAGTGTGATAATGTTGAAACGTCTATTCCTGTTTAACCAGTCGATCATGGCTGCTAATGTTGTTGATTTACCTGTGCCCGTTGCACCCGTCACCAGGATCAAACCCTGTGTGGAGTGCAAGAATTTTTCGATAACAGGCGGTAGGCCAAGGTCATCAAATGTCGGAATCTTAGGCGCAATGGCTCGGAAGGAAGCACCAATCCCGGTAACTTTATGAAACATGTTGACACGGAAACGGCCGACTTCCTTATCTTCATATGAAAAGTCCAGGTCATTTCCCGCTTCAAATAGTTCAATTTGAACCGGAGTTAAAATCTCGTGGGTGAGCTCAGTAATTTCAGAATCGGTTAAATCTCGATACTTAATCGGGTTTAGCTCACCATGCAGACGGACCAATGGTGGGGCGCCGACAGCAAAATGAATATCCGAGCCACCTTGTTGTCGCCCAAGCTGTAGGAATGCATTAATTCTGGCTGTCATTAGGCTGCTTCCTCACTAACTACTTTTTCAATTGCAGCATATAATTCTTCTGCTGTCTGGTAACGATCCTCAGGACTGACAGACATAGTCTTCATAATAACATTGCTCAGGGCTTCAGATACTTTAGGATTGGCTTTATGTGCTGGTACGGCCTTACCTTCAACATGCTGGAATAGGGTGGCCAGATGATCCTCACCTTTATAGGGTGCACGACCAACAAATATTTCATACATCAAAATACCAAGGCTATAGATATCTGTTCGATGGTCAATTGCGCGTGCACGTACTTGTTCAGGGGCCATATATGTTGGTGTGCCAACGAGTATGCCGGTTTTTGTGATACGTGAGTCGGCAGAACTTGCAGCTGCAGCCAGACCAAAGTCAACAATTTTGACCTGATCATCATCATTTACCAATATATTAGCTGGTTTTAGGTCCCGGTGGACAACATCACGTGAATGGGCAAAGCCTACACCCTGACAGATCTGTTTGAATATAGTAAGTATTCGTTGTGTGTTTGGGTTTTTGTTAGTTTTAATCTCAAATGCTAAAGAATGGCTGTCAAAATACTCCATCGAAATCGCATAGGTATTGCCAAAGGTGATGAAGTCATAGATCCGAATGATCTTCTCGTGGGTAATTTTTCTGGCATAGCGCAGTTCATGAATAAAGCGCTGAATGATGTTTTCATCGGATGACATATGCGCATTTAAAAACTTCATAATAATTTGATCTGAAACCATCATATCTTCAACCAGAAGCACGACACCAAATGCGCCTTTACCAATATGTTTAATCACTTTGTAGCGATTGGCAATAATGAAGCCAGGTGTAAACTTGCTAGCATCAAAGATGGTTGCGACCTCAGCAGTATTTTCAGTTTCAGATAAATCCAGTATGCCCGCACTGGTTTCGTCCTTTTTCTTTATGTTTACGCTCGTATCGGGTGGTGTTATGGTGGTTTGCACCGTGGGTCGACTTGCTTGCGACATACTCGCATCGCTTTGTTGTCCCGTCTTTGCCTGGATGATGTGGGTTTGAGCATCGGCGATCGAACTGTTTTGATCCAGGTCTTCTGTTTTTGCGAATTCACTGATAGCAAGTAACATTTCTCTTCGTACTTCACCGCTTGCTTCATTAGCCGCTTGCATTAGATCGGGTATCACTTCCTGCCCGCTTATGGTGACGAGCGCCTTGACAATGACATGCGCCGACTCTGAGTATTTTTTCAGGGCCTTAAATAATTCGGGGACTGCACGAGGGTCTGACATGTTTCCTAATGCATCTACTGCGCGTTCGCGTACCCACCAATCTTCATCATCGAGCGCTTGGACCAGATAAAAATACGCACGCTCGTCTTTAACAGAATTCAGGATTTCAACTGCAGTACGGCGTAAAAATTCATCTTCATCACTTAATAAGGTAACGACGGCCTCGACAACACGTGGACCACCAATTGAACCTAGCGCATCCGCAGCACGGACCCGCACCCACCAGTCAGAATCACGCATTGCATTCAATAAATTTTTAATTGCTCGAGGGTCTGCAACCTCATTCAGTACTTCGACCGCCGCGCGTCGAATATATTCAGAATCATCATTTAGTATTTCGATGAGGTAAGTGACTGTATTGGGATCATTGATCCTGATCAAGGCTTCAATCGCCTTGGACTGCACGGTCATGTCGGGGTCGCGAAGTAACGGGATCACTTTTGTCGCTGACACTTGCATACCAAGTTGGCTAATGCCATCAAGTGCGATTTGTCGAATCTGTTTATTTGAATCTCCCAGTGCCTTGACCAGTGCGCCACGGACCGAATCATTTTTGAATCTCGACAAGGTCTTAATGGTTTGCATACGTGTGGAGATGTCAGGATCTTCTACATAGTGTAATAAATACGGGACAGCATCCTCACTGGCAACGGCATGAATTAGATGAAAGGCGAGGTTCCTTTTATTCTTGTCAGGATTTTCAAGTAGCGCAACAACTTTTTTAACATTAAGGCGCGCCTTTTTTTCGGTTAGAATTTGCAGTAATAACTTTTTCGGGATTTCAGGGTCATCAAGTAGTTTTAACAAACTATTGGGATCGTAATTATTACTTTGTACGAGTATTTTTGCGATGCTTGCAATTAGTCTACGATCGGGTTCTGCCAGAGCATCGACGTATTCGGGTAGTGACTTGTTATCAAGCAGTTTGACTAGCAGGTTTTCAACAAGTGGATTTCCAGGCGCATCCAGTAAGGCATCAATTAATTTTGAAACAGCGGGACGGCCAATTTGTTTAAGTTTGGAATATGCGACTACTACGTCAGGATCTTTTGGGTTATCTGAATCCAGAAGCGTATTAATTGCTTTGTTAACTTTAAAAGAGTCTAACAGGCTCATCAGTATCTTATACGGCCTTTACGATTTACTGGCGACTTGAATGATATAGGATTTATTCACCATGCATATCTCATTATCGGAGGTATACAAACGGATAAATCGTTCCTGTCCCTGGTTAAGGTAGTCATAAAGTCGCTCACGATCGTTTGGTAAAACTTCTACAATATCACCATCGATAACCGAACCATCCATTAGGTGTACACGACAGGATAGGTGAGTGTATTTATCGCCATCTGGCTTTTCGTCCTCGTACTCAACGCGCGTAATCGATGCGCGATTGTAAAAGCGCAGTTCTTCGGGATTACTTCGCTTAAGAACCAAAAAGGGTGAATCGTCATTTAAGACATAGCGTGGATCTTCTTGAGTACCCGTTTCTTCACCAATTGTGACGAAAATGGAGCCGCTTACCAGCCCTTCAGGGTGAACCCACATACTTACATGCCTTAAGGCTTTAGCTATCTTGAGTGGTTTGTCTTTCACCACTTTCTCCAGTTATGAATACAGATCAAATAAGTATATCCAGAAAATTGCCAACTGCGAATGGCAAATACTTGTTTTAGCAGTTATTTTGGGTAAATCTTAACGAAAATGTGCTGACCAACCTGTTCTACATCGAATTGGCCAAATATTATCCTATAAGGGTCCTGATGTGACCATAACCTCGACTTGAGATTGGCCGGAGTCAGTAGCTAGATTCGACCGCCTCTGATAAACCGTTTGCTCCAGTAGCGGGAATTCAGCTTTGCTATAGAGACCTTTTTACCACTGGAAGGGGCGTGCACAAAGCGATTATTGCCCAAATAAATTCCTACATGAGACACTTTTTGCCCCGAAATTCTGAAAAACAACAGGTCGCCGCGGCGCAGCGCTTGCTTCGAGACAGGTTTGCTGGCCTTGTATTGTGCATAGGATGTACGGGGCAGGGTGATGCCGTTCTGGCGATGAGAGAAATAGACCAGGCCACTGCAATCAAAACCACGATTTGGGGAAATGCCGCCGTAACGATAGGGGCTCCCGATCATAGATTCTGCGACACGCACAATATTTTCAGACGTTGCCCTTGATGATCCTGTCGCTGAGGAGGGCGTATATGAGCGCTTTTGAGGACCGCTGCTACATGCCGCCAAACTCGTTACAACAAGTAGGCAGCACAGTCTAGAAATCCAGTGGTGGAATATCTTAGCCATATTTACGTTCTCGGTTGCTGTGAAACAAAGTTTAATCGTCAAATTCAAAAAAATCAATTATAACTAATAAAAACAATAAGAAGCGATGGAATATTAATGTAATTTCATACATATCATACTGTGATCTTGCTCGCACATTACCACTATTAATATACAGGGAATAGTTGGTTTGTCGATAAATTCACCAGGTAGGTATATTAATGCTTGATCAAATCACAGCGTTCTCAGACTCACAATATAAGCGACAGGTAAATCCTTCAGTCGAGGGACATCTACGTTCAGAATCCAGGCAAGAATTTGAGGCAAAACAGAACGAACGAGTGAGTGCACGCGAGGCACAGAGAACAGAACGTACAGAACAGTCCAGAAACAGGCTTGAAGAGCAGCTCACAACTGCAAGCAGACGCCAGCAAGGACATACTGCTGCTCAAGAGACAAGTCAGGGACCGAGCAAAGCGGCAGAATTAGCTGAAAAATTAGCCAAACATGTTAAACAATCACGTCAACAAGAAGCACGCGATTTCCGCCAGGCCGGTTTCTCACATGCAAACAAGAGTCGCCAAATAAGTCAGACATATCAGCAGGATCTGCCGACCAGTCAAAACAGAATCATTGATGAAATGGCGTGATAGCCGATTTGGTTTCAGCCGTCAGAATTGATCATCATTTTTAATTATTTATAACTTCTTAAACTGCAAAATCATACAGCTATCAGGTATGAAGTTACGTTAAACTAGCGCCAGTGTAAGAGGTGAAGTATGGCGCGGCGTCCCACAAGAAAGCGAAATCCCAAAAAGAAAGCATCCCGTAGAGTAAACAAAGCTCGAAAACCGGCTAAGTCGAGCAAGACCAGTAAAACCAAAAAAACTGGCAGTAATAAAAAATCGGGCAAGGCCAGCAAATCGCGTAAAGCTAAACAATCAGATAATTCAATTGTTAACTTTTTCAAGCGTATTCCCTGGCGTCGTTTGATCCTGGCTGGTTTTCTGATCTTTGTTGCTTATACAGTCTATTTAGACTTTGTGGTGCGAGGTCAATTCGAAGACAAACGCTGGGCCTTGCCGGCTCAGGTTTACGCGCGTCCCTTAGAGCTCTATGAAGGACTGACATTAAAAGCGAATGACTTTGAACGTGAGCTGAATTTACTGAACTATCGATATGCCTATGACCCGACTGAAGCGGGGATGTTTCAGCGTTATGGCAACAAATTTAAGATTGTTACACGACCATTTACGTTCTGGGATGTTAAAGAAAGCTCTCAACCAATAGAGGTGGTTTTTTCAGGCGATCAGATTTCTTCGATAAAAAATACTCACAATAAAAAAGAAATTGCGTTACTCAGGCTTGACCCCGTGTTGGTTGGTGGAATTTATCCGCTGAAAAAAGAAGACAGAAAACTAGTGTCGCTTAATGATGTGCCTGAGTTGTTACCTGAGATTTTGGTAGCAATTGAAGATAGAAAATTTTATGACCATTATGGTATAGACCCTTTGGCAATTGCTCGGGCATTTATAGCAAATATTCGTGCCGGAAAATCTGTGCAAGGGGGTAGTACGATTACCCAACAGCTAGTTAAGAATTTCTTTTTAAGCAATGAACGTACATTGTGGCGCAAGTTTAATGAAGTGATTATGGCTGTATCACTTGATTTTCATTATGAGAAAAATGACATTATTCAAGCCTATATAAATGAAATCTATCTTGGTCAGGATGGTGCGCGTGCGATTCATGGTTTTGGTCTAGCCAGTGAATATTATTTTGCAAAACCCATTCATCAACTTGATCTGAACCAGATGGCGACATTGGTCGCCTTAATTCGTGGTCCTTCTTATTATCACCCTGATAAACATCCCAATCGCTTATTGGCTCGTCGTGATCGTATTCTCGATGGATTGTTGGAGCAAAAGGTTATAAGTGCAGATCTTCTGACGCGGACAAAGGCATTACCAATAAATATTGTTAGTAATCGGCAAACAGGTTCACGTCAGCATCCTGCTTTTTTGAACTTGATAAAAAGACAATTGCGAGAGTTATATCCAGAATCAAAGCTTAGCTCTGAGGGCCTAAGGATCTTTACCACGATGAACCCAGTTGTGCAGTTGGATGTTGAACAACGTGTGAAACAAAGAGTTGAGAAACTGGCAAAACAACGTGGGCTAGGTAAAAAATTACAATCGGCTGTAGTAATTGCAAATTCAACCAGTGCTGAAGTAATTGCGATGGTGGGTGACCGAAATCCGCGCTTTGCTGGTTTTAATCGCGCACTGGATGCCTCTCGACCAATTGGTTCATTGATCAAACCAGTAGTTTATCTCGCAGCACTTGAGCAGTCTGAAAAGTACAACTGGGCAAGCAAAATTGATGATAAATCGATTTCTTTGAAGGCGAGAGATGAATCAATCTGGACACCGATGAATTATGATCGTCAGTCTCATGGCAGTGTGACGTTGATCACTGCGATGACAAAATCTTATAACCAGGCAACTGTGCGATTAGGATTGGATGTAGGCTTTCCTGCGATCAATAAAACTTATAAAAATCTTGGTGGCCCCAATGATCTGCCTGCCTATCCAGCTATTTTGTTAGGCGCTCAAAATCTGACGCCGTTTCAAGTTACGCAGTTATATCAAACACTGGCAGCTAATGGCTTTCGAAGTCCACTACGCAGTATTCGAGAGGTCCTGGATGTTGACGATCAACCGTTAAAGCGTTACCCCATAAAAGTTAAGCAGTCGATTAACTCTGATCTGGTTAACGTGATTAACAGCGGACTCATACAAGTAACGAAACAGGGAACTGCAAGATCACTTTCAAACCGCTTACCGGCAGATTTACACGTGGCGGGTAAGACTGGCACCACAAATGACACCCGCGATAGCTGGTTTGCTGGATTTACCGGTTCACATGTCGGGGTTGTCTGGATGGGAACCGACGAAAACTTATCAACGGGATTAACGGGAAGTAGTGGAGCACTGAAGCTCTGGGGTGATATATTTACTCAAATCAATACTACGGGACTTGCTTTGGAGCAAACTGATGGTGTTGATATTCAATGGGTAGATCCAGAAACAGGCCTGCTTTCGAAAGCCTCCTGTGGTAACAGTCTACAGCTGGCATTTATTGATGGCACTGCACCCACTGAATCAGGAGAATGCCAGGGTGCAAGCACTGGTTCTGGTATTCGAGATCGGTTTGATAGAACAGTTGAGTGGTTTAAACGTATTTTTCGATGAAGTGGATTATATATATAGTATCGGCGTTTACCTTGCTGGGATGCGCGACGACAAAACAAGCATCTGTGCAGCTACCAGGCGAAGACCCTCAGCAAACGGTTGCACCGGATAAAAACACCTCGAGCGCGGTTATTTCCTTACTTGAAAAGGCTCGCGATGCAACAACGCAAGGTGATTATCAGCGTGCAGAAGTATTGCTTGAACGAACGGTTCGGATTGAACCCAGGAATGCCAGTCTTTGGCATTACCTCGCTAAGCTACGCTTGCATCAGGCGCGCTTTAGCGAGGCGATTGGCCTGGCGCAAAAGTCTAACAATCTGGCGCGCTCGAATAATCATTTAATAGCTGATAACTGGCGTATCATCGCCCACTCCAAATACCAGCTCGGCGATGTAGCCGGTGCACAGGCAGCCCAGGCTAAGGCAAAAAATCTTGGGAATCAGTGAGTAAAGTGCATTAAACTGCAGCTATGGTAATTTATGATGTTGGAAAATTGATCGCAGAAACACGACGTCTGGCCGCTGACTACAAGCGCGCCACAGGCAAGTCACTGGCCGTCAGTAGTGAAATTGCCAAACATGATGCATGCGAACTCTTAGAACTTGAGCCTCTCGACGAGGATTCAGCTGGCGGCTATGATGCGGTGGGCCTACATACTGCATGGAGAGATCTTAAAATTCAGATTAAAGGTCGTGCAATTTTTGACGAAGCGAAAAGCGGCCAACGGATTGGTCAATTAAAATTAGATAAAGAGTGGGATGCCGTTGTATTGGTGCTCATGAATGAAGAGTTTGAAACCCAAGAGATCTATATGGCAACGCGCGAAGAAGTGGAGAACGAGCTATCTGAAATGGATGGCAAACGCCAAAATCGTGGTGCGATGACGGTAGCGCGTTTTAAGTATCTCGCTCGTTTAGTCTGGACACCTGCAGAAGGCATTATTGTTGAATAATGTCTCTATTACCTAATCAGACTTAATATACCTGAAGATTAAACTTTCCCATGTTAGATGATGTTAAAGACTTGCTTGGCGAACAGGGTCCATTTGTAGAACAGTTGGACCAGTTTAGTATTCGCCCTCAACAACAGGAAATGGCTGCGGCGATTGTTGATGCAATAGAAGCGCGAAGTGATTTAATTGTAGAGGCAGGCACAGGTACGGGTAAAACCTTTGCTTATCTGGTTCCTGCGCTTTGCTCGGGCAAAAAGATCATCATTTCAACGGGAACCAAAAACCTTCAGGATCAATTATTCAATAAAGATATCCCGTTAGTAAGAAAAGCATTGAATATCCCGGTAACCTGCGCCTTGTTAAAAGGACGCAGCAATTACTTGTGTTTGCATCGTTATCGATTACAGAAACAGGAGTTAGATAAACTCCCACCTCGTTCGATTACACAATTACAGAATGTAGAGCATTGGCTCACTAAAACCAAAACCGGTGATATAGCCGAACATGTTGCTATTCCTGAAGGTGATCAAATTTGGCCACGTATTACCTCGACAAGTGATAATTGCATCGGCAGTGATTGTGATGATTACCAACAATGTTATGTCATGCAAGCACGTAGAGACGCACAAGCAGCCGATCTCACTGTGATTAATCACCACTTGTTGTTATCAGATATGAACTTACAAGACGATGGCTTTGGTGATCTGTTGCCTGCAGCGGATGCCTATATCATCGACGAAGCACATCAACTGGCAGAGATCGCAACAAACTTTTTCGGCACGGGGGTGAGCACCCAACAATTTATCGAACTGGCCACCGATATCAAAAAAGAATACCTTGCACATATTAACGAGTCGCAGGATATAAATAAACTCGCAGATCGTATTGTTAAAACTACGCGCGACTTTCGTTTGATTTTCGGTGAAAAATCGAAACGCTCTCCCTGGAACGCTATTAGTGGTAATGAAAATGTAGTAAAACAGGTTGATGAGCTTTATGAAGATCTGGAGGCTATGAAAGAGGCATTGAAGCCACTTTGTGAGCGAGCAACAGAGATAGAAAACTGTTTTACCCGGCTAACTGTGTTGCAGGACCGACTCAATCAAGTTACGCAGACATCGACACCAGAACATGTGCATTGGTTTGAGGTGCATCATCGCTCTGTGAGTATGCATCTTACTCCGTTAAATATTGCGGATGCTTTTCAATCGCGTAAGTCGGCAAAAACAGGGGCATGGGTATTTACCTCGGCAACACTTTCTGTTTCCGGCGGGTTTGATTATTTTGTAAAAGGACTTGGTCTGACTGAGTATCAAACTTTGCTGCTTGAAAGCCCATTCAATTTCCGAAAGCAGGCATTACTGTATACACCGACAGGCTTACCTGAACCGAATGATGAAGATTACACTTATAAAGTTGTCGAACGCGCTGTTGAAGTTTTAAAAGAAAGTCAGGGTTGCGCATTCTTCCTGTTTACCAGTTTTAGAGCGCTGAATATCGCCAAAGAACGACTGGAAAAAATGCTCGACTATCCACTCTTTGTTCAAGGTGAAAGTCCTCGTGATGTACTATTGGAGCAATTTCGTAAGACACCGCACGGCATTCTGCTTGGTACAAATAGTTTTTGGGAAGGAGTGGATGTCCGAGGCAGCGCTTTAACCTGCGTGATAATCGATAAACTACCGTTCGCTGCACCTAACGACCCAGTGTTTCAGGCGCGATTAGATGCCTTAAGAGAGCAGGGTATTAATCCGTTTATGAATTACCAACTGCCCATGGCCGCGATTATGCTAAAACAAGGAGTAGGTCGACTGATTCGTGACATAAACGATTATGGAGTTTTGATGCTATGCGACCCACGCTTAAAAACGAAATCATATGGCAAAACTTTTTTAAAGAGTTTGCCGGTCATGTCGCAGACTGACACCATCGATCGGGTAAAAGCATTTTATAATTATTACCAACCTGATGAAGCTGAAACAGCATGAATCTGCTTGCGATTGATACTGTCACCGAAATGGCATCGATAGCATTGTTATCGAGTGATGACGTGTTGATCGATGAAGCCCTTGTGCCACAACAACATACCAAAGTCATCTTGCCGATGATTCAAAAACAAATGACAAAAGCCGGGCTAAGTTTCGCACAACTTGATGCGATTGCCTTTTCACGAGGACCAGGTTCGTTCACGGGGCTACGCATTTGCGCTAGTATCACGCAAGGCTTGGCTATTGCGCATGATCTACCCGTGATCCCAGTCTCATCGCTGCAAATATTGGCGCAAGGTGCTTATCGAGAAGATAACAGTAAATTAAATATTGCAGCCTGCCTGGATGCCCGGCGTAATGAAGTTTATTGGGGCGCATATAAACTAGTGACTCAAGCAGACGGCACCAGTTTGATGACATTGATCGGGGAAGAAGCCGTCACTGCCCCCGGATTAGTCGAGACAGAAACTGGAGGCCCCTGGCATGGTGTTGGTAGTGGATTAAAAAGCTATGCGGCGGAACTTGCAGCAAATCCTCAGGTCAATTTAGCTAGTATGGAGTCAGAACGTTTTCCGCTAGCGCAAGATGCATTGATATATGCAAAAAATGCCTGGGGACAAAAGCAATTTGTCGATGCGAGCTTGGCCATACCGACATATTTGCGTGATAATATAGCGACACCCCCTCAAAATAAAGTTTAGGAGCGACATTGTGAATCGCCTTTTTAATCAGACAAGACTGTTTATTACGATAGCCCTGTTAGTCATTATTTCGACCAGTTGGGCCGAGTCACCTATGGTTTATGAAAAGCGTGTCAAAGCAGATCCGGAGAAAACCTATAAAAAGGTGTTTAATGCGCTAGAGAACAATGGTTATTACGTTGTATTTGAGCCCAATATTGGTAAAAACCTCGCGCACTTCAAAAAGCGTTGGGGCAAGGATTACAATAAAAATAAGCTTGAGTCGATCCGCAGCATGGTATTTTGTAATGGCTGGTACGCCAACCAGGTAAGTAATGCTGACCCTCAAATGCTTGCGCTCTGTCCGCTACATATTTCTTTAGTGCACAAAGAAGGTGTAACCCGTATTTTATTTATTCGACCTAGTCTGGTGGCTACGGGCAGTAAGGCAGAAAAGATTGCATTAGAACTCGAACAGGATGTTATACGTACCATCGAAGGGGCGTTACGCTAACTTCAATTACAAGCTTATTTAAGCTAGCAAGTTTTTCAATATATTTTCATAAATATCCGATAGCTGATCGAGCTGCTTAATATTTACGTTTTCATCTATTTTGTGAATGCTTTCGTTAACAGGGCCAAGTTCGACAACTTGTGATCCGGTTGGTGCGATAAAACGACCATCAGATGTTCCTCCAGCCGTAGAGAGCTCTGTCTCGTAGCCGCAAACAGATGAAATCGCATTTTTTGCGGCATCAATTAGTTCACCGTGTTCTGTAATAAATGGCAGCCCTGACAGATTCCACTTTAAGTCATATTTCAGGTTGTGCTTGTTTAGAATGTCTTCAACTGCTTGGCGTAACTGCGCATCGGTTACTTCCGTAGAAAAGCGAAAATTAAATTCAACCGTTGCTTCACCGGGTATAACATTAGTTGCGCCTGTGCCGGAGTTAATATTGCTAACCTGGAATGTGGTTGGTGGAAAAAATTCGTTGCCACTGTCCCAGCTATGTTGGCATATCTCTTTAAGTGCAGGGCTAAGTTCGTGAATAGGATTCACAGACAGATGAGGGTAGGCGACGTGGCCTTGCTGTCCATAAACAGTTAGTGTGCCACCAAGGGAACCGCGGCGACCATTCTTGATGATGTCGCCCACCTTACTAGTACTTGATGGTTCACCTACCAGACACCAATCGATTTTTTCATTTCTGTTTAGCAAGGTCTCAACAACTTTTACTGTACCATTTTTCGCAGGACCTTCTTCATCACTGGTGATTAAAAAGGCAATGCTACCGTTTGGTGAAGGATGATTTTTTAAAAAGCGTTCAGTCGCCGTGAGCATTGCGGCAATTGAGCCTTTCATGTCCGCCGCACCACGGCCATATAAGACACCATTTTTTATGGTTGGCTCAAATGGTGGTGTTGCCCACTCAGTTTCAGGGCCTGTTGGTACGACATCCGTATGCCCAGCAAAGGTGAATAGTGGCGCCTCTGTACCCAAACGGGCCCATAGGTTATCGGTATCATCAAACCGCATATGTTCGATTTGAAAGCCCAATTTTTCCAAACGCTCAGCCAGTAGCGGTTGGCAACCCTGATCATCAGGCGTCACAGAAGCTCGCGCTAGTAGTGCCTTGCTTAATTGTAGGGTGTCGGATTCACTCATGTTTTTAACTTATATTAGCTGAATAGTGATTGGTAGCGTTTAGGATCAAAACCGACCGTAATCTCTTTACCATTTACTAACACGGGGCGTTTGATCAGGCTAGGCTGTTTTAGCATTAGTTTGATTGCCTTGCTTTCAGTGACATTGGATTTATCGCTGTCACTTAATTCACGCCAGGTGCGGCTGCGTTTGTTAAGTAACAGATCAAGCTCGACCTTTTGCAGCCACTGCTTGATCTGTTTTTCAGTCAACCCATCACGTCGAAAATCATGGAACTGATAATCAATATTATGTTTATCGAGCCAGGTACGTGCCTTTTTAACGGTGTCGCAGTTCGAGATACCAAAGATAACGGTTGCTGGCATTAAATGTCCCGAAGTAACTCGTTAATACCAACTTTGCTGCGTGTCTTTTCATCAACCTGTTTAACAATGACAGCACAGTAAAGGCTGTACTTACCATCTTTTGAAGGCAAGTTTCCTGACACTACAACCGATCCCGCTGGGATACGACCGTAGGTGACTTCATCGGTCATACGGTTGTAAATGCGTGTGCTCTTGCCAATATAGACACCCATTGATATGACAGCACCTTCTTCAACGATCACGCCTTCAACGACTTCAGAGCGCGCACCGATAAAACAGTTGTCTTCGATAATAGTGGGTGCGGCCTGTAATGGCTCGAGTACACCACCGATACCAACACCACCAGAGAGGTGAACGTTCTTACCTATTTGTGCACAAGAACCAACGGTTGCCCATGTATCAACCATGGTGCCACTATCAACATATGCACCAATATTGACATAAGAGGGCATCAAGACAACGCTTGGTGCAATATAGGCACCGTGTCTGACACTGGCTGGCGGTACCACACGAACGTTGTCTGCACGAAAATCACGCGAGTTATATTCAGAGTACTTGGATTTCACTTTATCAAAGTAATTGGTAAAGCCACCTTTCATGAACTCATTGTCTTGAATGCGGAAAGACAACAATACAGCTTTTTTCAGCCATTCATTGACAACCCAGTCACCTTCTTTTTTCTCTGCAACACGTAGCTCGCCTTTATCCAGTTGCGCCATGGCATCATCAACGGCTTCTTTCACCATGGTATCTACCCGCATTGGTGTAATTTCAGCGCGGTTTTCAAAGGCTTCTTCGATGACTTGCTTTAGATCGTCACTCATGTTTCTAAACTCCGGAAAATCAGTAAATTTACTTGGAGGGGTATTTTACTTGGATTGAAGAGTGATTTCACAAAAATCTTATGAAAATCACCCTGACAGGGAATTATTTTCAATAAAGCGGCGGATCCGTAGGGCTGCCTCACGGCATTGTTCCAGTTCGGCGACCAGGGCAAGCCGAATGTGACCTGCGCCAGGGTTGACACCTTCTACTTCACGGGACAAATATTTACCGGGTAATACAGTGATATTTTCCTGATCAAATAGTGCCTGTGCGAAGGCTTCATCATTGCCTTCTGCGCCTGGTACTTCGAAGTTCGGAACCTTTATCCAGAGATAAAAGCTAGCCTCAGGTGCGCTAACATCGATGACTTCGCCCAGAATGTCTAGCACAACCTGAAATTTTTCCCGGTAGAGATCGCGGTTGGCTACAACATGAGCCTCATCCGACCAGGCAGCGATGCTTGCAAGTTGATGATGAGGCGGCATAGCGCAGCCATGGTAGGTGCGATAGCGGTAGAACTGTTCCATGATGAGTGCATCACCGGCTACAAAACCTGAACGTAAACCCGGTAAGTTGGAACGCTTGGATAAACTATGAAACACCAGACAATTTTTAAAAGCGGTATTCCCCATTGCTTGAGCAGCCTCTAGCAACCCAGCAGGCGGTGCGCTCTCATCAAAATACAACTCGGAGTAACACTCGTCCGAGATGATAATAAAGTTGTGTTTTTCCGCCAATGCGATTAATTGTTGTAAAGTTTCAGTTGGAATTACCGCGCCAGTTGGATTGCCTGGCGAGCAAAGATAAATCATCTGGCAACGTTGCCATGTATCCTCGTTTATCGCATCGAAGTCCGGTAACAAGCCTGTCTCGGCAGTTGTATTCATATAATAAGGTTCAGCGCCTGCCAATAAGGCGGCTCCCTCGTAAATCTGATAGAACGGGTTTGGCATTAACACTAGTGGTTTATCATGGCGATTTGGCTGATCACTACGATCGATAAGGACTTGTGCAATTGCAAACAATGCTTCGCGTGTGCCATTAACAGGTAAAATATGTTGCGTGGGGTCGATCGAGTCGGGTTTCAAATTAAAGCGCGTTGTAAGCCAGCTCGCGATGGTTTCACGCAAACTCTCTTCACCTTTAGTGAGTGGGTAAGTTGAAATGCCATGTAGGTTTTCGGCGACGGCCTGCAAAACAAATTCCGGGGCAGGGTGCTTGGGTTCGCCTATACTAAGAGGTATATGGGTAAGCGCATCAGGTGGCGAACAATTCGCTTTCAACTGGGCGAGTTTTTCGAATGGATAGGCGTGTAATAGTGCGAGGTCTGGGTTCATAGTACTCTTACGTATTGGCTGACAGTTATTTAAAAATTTAAGTGATTATAATGCAAGCGAATAAGCAACACACCTCCGCTTTACCAGTAATATGCCTGTTAGTTGCTGCCACATTATGGGGTGTATTTTGGTATCCCCTGAGAATTTTAGAGCAGCAGGGACTAGATGGCGTTTGGGCAAGTCTGTTTATTTATACGGGTACGCTGGTAGTCGCTATTCCTATTATCATCCGTCGCTTCAATGAGTTGCTGGCCAGTCCTTATTTAATCATCGCAATTATGATTTCTAGCGGCTGGTGTAATATTGCCTTCATTCTTGCGATTGTCGAAGGTGAAGTCGTACGCGTGATTCTATTATTTTTCCTTTCGCCAATTTGGGCCACAATTCTTGCCAGAATTGTTTTGAAAGAAGAATTGACGCTTATGGCGCGTGCGACGATCGTCCTGGCGCTCGCTGGTGCAATAACCATGCTGTGGTCCCCAGAAGTGGGGTATCCATGGCCGACTTCCTTTGCAGACTGGCTTGCATTGTCTTCGGGGGTGGCATTTGCACTAACCAATTTATTTACACATATGGCACAGAAAACAAGCATTCCGGTTAAAACAGCATCAGCATGGATTGGGGTGGTACTTGTCGCGAGCATTATTATTGCGGTACGAGGTAATATTAGCCTTGAGGTCGAGGTAAGCACCATTTATCTCGCTTTTGCGATTGGTTTGTTGTTAATGACCTTAATGACGTTTTGTGTTGTTTATGGTGTTACGCATATGCCCATTCATCGATCAGCTGTGATTTTGATCTTTGAGGTTGTAGCGGCAGCAATCTCGGCATACTTGCTCACAAGTGAACGTTTAAACACACAGGAATGGATTGGTGGGGCTATCGTTATCATCGCTGCCTATCTCGCTACACAACAGCAAAAAAAAGAAACAAGCCATGCTAATTAATAATTTTAGAGGGTTTTATGGGATTTAAGATCAAGAAAATATTGCATGCGAGTTTTTTAGTCGAAGATACTGTCCGCTCATTGGAGTTTTATCATGACCTGCTTGGCCTGGAAATTGATACTTCGCGACCCGAGCTGGGATATCCTGGTGCCTGGCTTACTATTGGGAATCAACAACTTCACTTAATACAGATGCCTAACCCTGATTCAAAACAACGCCCCGAACATGGAGGTCATGATCGTCATGTTGCGCTACAAGTAGACGCTGTTGATGAGCTTAGGAAGAAGATTGAAACAGTGAATATTGAATTTACCACAAGTAAATCGCGCCCGAATGTGATGTTTATTCGAGACCCTGATGGCAATACCCTGGAATTAATAGGCGACTAATCACTGCTTGATAGAAGTTATTTATTCTCATCAAGATACAGTTTAAGTGCATCTTTGATGCAATCGTACTGGCCTGTTGTTCCAAGGGGGTTGCCCTTGCCATTTGTCACATAAAAGATATCTTCAGCCCGTTCACCATAGGTAGCAATTTTCGCGTTATGCAATTGTAGTTCACAATGTAAAAGTGCACGAGCTATTCGTGATAATAGCCCAGGGCGATCCATGGTGATGACTTGTATCGCCGTTCGATTGTTTTTCTCATCATCCCAAAACTGCACATCAGTTCTGAATTTGAATGATTTTGCCTGACGTGAAAGATGCTGTTGAGGTGTAGGTAGTTCAGCATCCGGTTCTTTTAGGCGCTTCTGAATTCTTTTCTTTAGGTCAGCTATACGGTTTGCATCACTGATAGCAACATTATTTTCATCCAGTACAACAAATGTAGCCAGTATATGTTGATCCTTTGACGGCAGAATACGCGCATCAACAATAGTCACACCCATTTGCTCAAGAGTGGTGGTGACTTGCGCAAATGTTTTTTCATGCTCTCTGGTATAGACAAAAATCTCTGTGCCGCCGCGTTTAGCCTGTTTGCGTATCAGGAGCTTTGGCATTTTACTGTTCTTATCAGTATCAAGCACCCCTGCAGTCTGCCATGCAATTTCATCAGGGGAGTGTCTCAGGAAATACTCATCGTCGAACTTTTCCCACAGTGTCAGTACTTTGTGTTCATCGATATTATTTTTTTGCAACTGGTTTAGCGCATCGGATTTGGTGCTTTCGATATGTTCGCCTGCGAGTATTGGATCGTCTAGTCCACGTTGTATAGCGTGTTTAGTTGCATGGTATAAATCTTTTAACAATGAGTCTTTCCATGAATTCCAAACATCAGGACCAGTTGCGCGAATATCGGCAACCGTTAGCAAGTAGATATATTTGAGTCGATCAACCTCGCCGACCATGGTGGCAAATTCGTGGATAATATCCGGGTCACTAATGTCTTTTTTCTGAGCAGTATCAGACATAATGAGATGATTGAGAACCAACCATGAAACAAGTTTACTATCGTAGGTGCTGAGTTTGTGTTGTCGGCAAAATGCATAAGCATCTTCTGCGCCCAGGCTAGCGTGGTTACCACCGCGTCCCTTTGCGATATCATGGAACATGCCTGCAAGAATCAATAGCTCCTGTTTGGGTACTGTCTGGATTATGTCGCTACATAAGGGATATTCTTTTTTGAATTCCGGTACGGTAAAACGGCGTATATTTCGAATCACATTTAGCGTGTGTTCGTCGACGGTGTAGACGTGGAATAAGTTGTGTTGCATTAAGCCGACGATGTTGGCAAATACAGGTAAGTAAGCGGCGAGCACACCGTAACGATTCATGCGTCTTAACTCATGGGTTATACCGTGCGGTTGACGAAGGATTTCCATGAATAATGTCTGGCAACCTAAATCATTGCGAAAGTCATTATCTATCAAGTGCAGGTTTGTCCTGATTAAACGAATTGTGTTTGCACGTACACCCTTTATATTTGGATTTTGTTCGAGCAGTAGAAAGACTTCGAGCAGCGCAAAAGGATAGTGCTTGAAAATATTCTCATTGACGACTTCAAGGAAATGATTGCGCACCTGGAATCGCTTGTTGAGGGGCTTCGGTTTGCGAAAAGATTTACCGATCAGCAGCTCTTCCTGGAAAAGGGTGAGCAACATTTCGTTTAATCGGCTCAGCTCCATGACAGTTCGGTAATAATCTTTCATAAACTTCTCGACAGCCATGTTTTTGAAATCATCCTGATAGCCAAACTGACTGGCGAGCGTGCGCTGATGATCGATTAGCAAACGATCTTCACGACGTCCGGTTATGATATGCATGGCAAAACGAATTCTCCAGAGAAAGGCTTGCCCTTCGTTTAGCTGTGAATATTCGTCTTCAGTTAAAAAGTCGTGTTTGACCAGGTCATGCAATGTGGTTGCATTGAAATGGCGCTTAGCCACCCAGCCAATCATTTGTATATCACGCAGGCCGCCAGGACCTTCCTTGAGGTTTGGTTCAAGGTTATAAGTGGTATCGTTAAACTTTAAATGACGCGCCTGTTGTTCTTCCCATTTTGCCTGAAAGAATTTTTTACTCGGCCATATTTTTTTTGTGCTGGTTTTGGTTTTCTGCTCAAGAAATAAATCTTCTGGCCCGGCGAGTAATCGCGACTCAAGTATATTGGTGGCGACGGTGATGTCTTGTTTGGCCTCACGCACACAGTCTTTTATTGTGCGGACACTATGTCCTACCTCAAGCCCGATATCCCACATAAAAGTGGTAAAACCTACAATTGCATCATGAAAGGGGGCTGCATCTTTGCGAATTAGAATTTGAATATCGATATCGGATTGTGGGTGTAGTTCACCGCGCCCATAGCCACCAACTGCCACTAATGCAATATTTTTATCACCAGGATCGAAATAGCGATTCCATGCATGCCGTAGAATTTCATCAACCACCTGCGCGCGAAGATAAATGAGTTCGGTCGCACTTCGACCTTCAGAGAAGCGTTGTTTCAAATATTCGTTGGCATCGTTCAAGGCCTGTTTGAATATAGAGATTACATTGTTTGGTGAATTCTTGAGAGCTTGCTCAAAAGAGGCTCTATCAAAAAGTTCGGGATCAAATTCTTTGGGCACCAACAGTTTCCTTCTAACCAGGTTATCTAAAACGTTGCTTTTAGAATGTTTCTTCGGGGCGTACTGTCAGCACGTCAAAGCCATCATTGGTGACCAGAATTGTATGTTCCCATTGTGCGGATAGGCTGCGATCTTTGGTGACGACGGTCCAGCCGTCTTTCATGAGCTTCACATGGCGTTTACCAACGTTCACCATGGGTTCAATGGTAAAAGTCATACCCGGTTCCAGGGTCAGCCCCGTACCAGGATTACCATAATGCAAGACCTGTGGTTCTTCATGGAATTCCTTACCGATGCCGTGGCCACAGTATTCACGAACAATGGAGTAGGAGTGGGATTCAGCATGTTTCTGAATAGCATGGCCAATGTCGCCGAGCTGAATGCCAGGCCGGACCATTTCGATCCCGATTTTCAAGCATTCATACGCGACCTTCGCCAGGCGTTGGGCCTGCACTGAGGGGTCACCCACAAAGAACATTTTGCTGGTGTCGCCATGGTAGCCGTCTTTGATGACTGTGATATCAAGATTAACCGCATCGCCTTTTTTGAGCCGTTTTTCATTTGGAATACCATGACAAACCACATGGTTTACCGAGGCACAAATAGATTTTGGGAAGCCGTGGTAATTCAAGGGGGCAGGGATCGCATCTTGCTCATCGACGATGTAATCGTGGCAGATTTTGTCCAGTTCCGTGGTGGTAATGCCGGCCTGCACATGGGGTTCGATCATGGTCAGCACATTAGCCGCCAGACGGCCAGCAATGCGCATTTTTTCGATTTCTTCGGGGGTTTTGATTGTGACAGCCATAAGCCAATATTTTCCTGGAGCAATTTCCTGAGAATCCGCTCTGCTTCGCTAAATTTCTTAAAGATATGAGGGTTTTATTGCCCGCGTTAGGGGGTTTATGGTATAAAGCGCGCGCTACTTTAGCAAACTAATTCCTCCATCTGGATTGGCCAGGTGGGGTAAAAATCCGCACATACACCGTCACATGGTCCTGGGTGCCCACAAGGGTTGGACGATGGGGTGTATGGAGGCTTAACCCAGGAGAAAAATATGACTGACGTAACAATGCGCCAGATGCTTGAGGCTGGCGTGCATTTTGGCCACCAGACTCGTTTCTGGAATCCTAAAATGGCACCATTCATCTTTGGTGACCGTAGTAAAATCCACATCATCAATCTTGAAAAATCGCTTCCGCTCTTCAAGGACGCGGTTAACTTCATTGGTTCGATGGCTTCAAATCGCGGTATGGTCCTTTTTGTGGGCACGAAACGTGCTGCCCAGGATGTTGTGAAAGAAGAAGCGATTCGTTGTGGTATGCCTTATGTAAATCACCGCTGGCTCGGCGGCATGCTGACCAACTGGAAGACTGTTAAGCAATCTATCAAAAGATTGAAAGAACTCGAAACTATGAGTGAAGACGGTAGCTTCGATCGTCTTACCAAAAAAGAAGGTTTGACGCTTACGCGCGAACTGGAAAAATTAGAACGTAGTTTTGGTGGCATTAAAGATATGGGTCGATTACCTGATGCGATTTTCGTTATCGATGTAGGTCACGAGAAGATTGCTATTGCTGAAGCTAACAAGTTAGGTATTCCTGTAATTGGTGTGGTTGATACAAACAACTCACCCGATAACGTTGATTACATTGTTCCTGGTAATGATGATGCGATACGCGCGATTCGTTTATATGGACAGGGTATTGCCAATGCCATTATTGCTGGTCGTGAAACGATTTCAGTTGGTAGTGCAGACGACGACTTTGTTGAGCTAGATGAGTCAGGAGAAGTTTCAGCAAAACCTGCATCCAAGAAAAAAGCCGCTAAGAAAAAAGCTGCCAAAAAGAAAACTGCAAAGAAAACCACAGTTAAGAAGGCGGCTAAGAAGGCTGAAGCAGAAACAGATACAGATGAAAAAGCCTAGTTTGGTTTTGATTCTTATCGGTTAATCCACTCTAAATATTGCAAAGGGGGCTTAGCCCCCTTTTCTGATGATTTGTTAAGAGGTAACAACTATGGCTATTACAGCAGCACTTGTAAAAGAACTCCGCGAACGTACGGGTGCAGGAATGATGGAATGCAAAAAAGCACTTGTCGAAACAGATGGTGATATTGATGCAGCTATTGAGCAAATGCGAAAAAGCGGTATGGCAAAAGCTGACAAAAAAGCAGGCCGTGCAGCATCCGAAGGTTTGCTTGGTATTAAAACGTCGGACGACAATAAGACCGCCGTTATTGTTGAGATAAACAGTGAAACTGACTTTGTTTCAAAAGGCGATGCCTTTAAAGAATTTGTTGCGAATGTCACTGACCTTGTTCTGGCAGAAAAACCTGCTGATCTTGATGCGCTATTAGCAGCAAAGCTACCAAGTGGAAGTACTGTTGAAGATACGCGTAAAGAATTGATTGCCCAGCTTGGCGAGAACATGAGCGTACGTCGTTTCGAGATTATTGACGCGAAAGGTCAGGTTGCAGTTTATTCTCATGGTTCACGTATAGGCGTGATTGTTGATGTTGAAGGTGGTGACGCTGAGTTAGGCAAAGATCTGGCCATGCATATTGCTGCGAGCCGCCCAATCTGCGTTGATGAGTCAAGTGTGCCACAAGCAGAGTTAGATAAAGAAAAAGAGATCTATACCGCCCAGGCACAGGAAAGTGGTAAGCCAGCTGAGATCATCGAGAAAATGGTACAAGGTCGTATCAAAAAATTCTTGAAAGAGATTACTCTGCTTGGACAACCATTTGTGAAAGATCCTGATCAGACCGTTGAAAAACTTTTGAAAGACAAAAATGCAAGCGTTGTTAGTTTTGTACGCCTGGAAGTTGGCGAAGGTATTGAGAAAAAACAGGAAAACTTCGCTGATGAAGTAATGGCGCAAGTTAAAGGTTAAGTTGATCGAAAAGTAACAATAACCGGAGATACATCGAGTGGCAGGAAAAGCAAAATACCAGCGAATACTCTTGAAATTCAGCGGCGAAGCGCTAATGGGTGATCAGGACTTTGGTATAGCTCCCGCCATTATTGAACAAGTCTCTAGTGAAGTTAAAGATCTGGTCGATGCAGGTATCCAGGTCGCCATCGTCATTGGTGGCGGCAATATTTTTCGCGGCGTGAGCCTTTCTGCCTCTGGTATGGATCGCACCACTGGCGATCAGATGGGAATGCTGGCAACGGTCATTAACTCCTTAGCGTTACAAGATGGTATGGAAAAGGCAGGACTTTCGGCACGTGTGATGTCGGCATTTACCATCGATACAGTCTGTGAAGACTATGTTCGCCGTAACGCTGTAGAACATCTTGATAATGGTCGGGTCGTTATCTTTGCTGCTGGCACTGGTAATCCTTACTTTACGACTGATTCAGCTGCGAGTCTGCGTGGGATTGAAATAAATGCCGATGTAGTGATTAAAGCAACTAAAGTTGATGGCGTTTATTCGGATGACCCCGTCAAGAATCCAGCTGCGACAAAGTACGATAAATTGAGCTTTGATGAAGTGATTACTCAGAAGCTGGCGGTAATGGATACAACTGCGATGGTGTTATGTCGTGATAACAACACACCCATCATTGTGTTTGATATGAATAAGAAAGGCGCATTAGCCAATGTGGTTAATGGCCATGATGAAGGAACACTTGTTAGTTAGCGAGGGTGCCATGTTAGAAGACTTAAAAAAAGATGCACAGGTGCGAATGACAAAGAGTATTGAATCTCTGCGACATGATTTAAAAAAGCTAAGAACTGGCCGCGCACATACCAGTCTACTTGATCATGTCATGGTTGATTATTACGGTTCAGATGTACCGATTAATCAGGTGGCAAACATCAGTATCCAGGATGCAAGGACACTGGTTGTGTCTGCATGGGAAAAACAGATGGTGCCTGTCATCGAAAAGGCAATCTTAAACTCGGACATGGGATTGAATCCCGTCACCGCTGGTGAAGTAATGCGTGTACCACTTCCTCCACTGACAGAAGAAAGACGTAAAGATATGACCCGAGTCGTTAGGCAAGAGGGTGAGAATGCGCGTGTTGCCATTAGAAATATTCGCCGTGATGTGTTGGGTGATGTCAAACAGTTATTAAAAGAAAAAGAAATCACTGAAGACGACGAGCGTCGTATGCACGATGAAATCCAAAAGATTACTGATAAAAATGTTGCAGAAGTCGATAAACTGATTGAAGCAAAAGAAAAGGACTTGATGGAAATCTGAGTTTGGCATTAGCACCACCTCGAAGAAGCTGAGGCAATAAAGGCATGTCAGCAACAAAAAATTACAATCTGGATATCCCTAAAGAAAAATTGCCGCGTCATGTTGCAATTATAATGGATGGGAATGGTCGTTGGGCTGAACAGCGCTCATTACCAAGATTTTCAGGGCACCGTGCTGGTGTGGAAACTGTTCGTAGTGTTGTGCAGATGAGTGGCGAACTTGGGATTCAGGCGCTTACTTTGTTTGCTTTCTCCAGTGAAAATTGGCGCCGACCTAAAAAAGAAGTTGGTCTGCTGATGGATCTCTTTCTCACAGCGCTCGGTCGTGAAGTTAAACAGTTGCACGAAACAGGTGTTCAACTCAGAGTGATCGGTGATCTAACTTTGTTCCCTGAAAAGCTGCAAAAGCGGATTGAAAAATCAGTGCAGTTAACGAAAGATAATGCCGGCCTGGTTGTAAATATTGCGGCCAACTATGGTGGTAAGTGGGACATGGCACAGGCGGCTAGAAAAATTGCCAAACAGGTAGAGCAGGGTGAGTTATCCAGTGATGAAGTCACTGAGGAACTGATTGAACAAAATCTATCGCTGAATGATCTCCCAAATCCGGATTTATTTATTCGCACTGGTGGTGAGCAAAGAATAAGTAACTTCCTTGTATGGCAGTTAGCCTACTCAGAACTTTACTTTACGCGTGTACTTTGGCCTGATTTTGATCGCGATGAATATGCAAAGGCCATCACTTCATTTGCTGCGCGACAACGTCGCTTCGGACAAACCGGTGCGCAAATTCTCGAACAGGAACAGCGCGATCATGCTTAAACAGCGTGTCCTTACGGCACTGATTCTTGGTCCGTTAATTATCTGGAGTGTTCTCACTTTTTCCCATAAAGCACTGGCTATCGAGTTGGGGCTTATTCTAATGCTTGGTGGTTGGGAGTGGGCGCGTCTCGCAGGTATCACCAAACAATCGGGTCGTATTATTTATGCCTTTACCGTTGGTGTTCTGTTGCTGTCGCTCACGTGGGTGCTACATGAATATGTAAACTTATTAGAACCGATTTTATATTTTGTCGCTCTTTGGTGGCTTGTAGCAACACTCTTAATCTTTGTGTCGAATAAAAAGCCAATCAGTGTCATTGAAAAAATCAACCCGCAAGCAATAGCAATTAATTTATTGGTCGGTGGATTTATTCTCAGTGGTGCTTTTGTAGGTCTTGTTGCGTTACATCATCGTTTTGAAGAAATTGGCGGCACATATATTTTAATGCTGTTGATTCTAATCTGGACGGCAGACACATTGGCTTACTTTTCTGGCAAGGCATTTGGTAAACACAAATTGGCGGTGAATGTCAGTCCGGGTAAAACCTGGGAAGGCGTTGCAGGTGGCGTGATAGCTACCGCAATTGCAGCATATATTATAAGTGTCTACCTGGAGCTCGAACCTAGTCTTACCTGGAATTTCATTTTGATCGCTATTATTGCGATTGCTTTTTCGATTGTTGGCGATCTGATTGTAAGCCTTTTCAAGCGTAGAGCGGGGATTAAAGATAGCAGCCAACTACTGCCTGGCCACGGTGGTATTCTGGATCGTATCGATAGCCTGATGTCCGCTGCGCCATTCTTCCTGCTTGGCCTTTTGTTGGTGGGAATAAAATGAAAGGTATTGCGGTTTTAGGTGCAACCGGCACTATTGGCGTCAACACTCTCGATGTCATCCGCCGACATGTAGAACAATACCGGGTGGTCGCGCTCACTGCGAATACCCAGGTGGATCGTTTACTAGAGCAGTGTATTGAGTTCCAGCCAGAATTTGCAGTCATGGTTGATGAAAACGCGGCAAGTGTTTTAGACCAAAAAATAAAACAGCATGGGCTGGATACAAAAGTACTACAAGGTGCTAAATCGCTTGAGACAGTTGTAGCGCTAGATGCTGTCGATAGTGTGATGGCAGCGATTGTTGGTGCTGCTGGTCTTGACTCAAGTCTTGCGGCAGCACGGGCCGGTAAACGCATTTTGCTCGCCAATAAAGAATCCCTGGTTATGTCAGGCAAACTGTTTATGGACGAAGTGCAAAAACATAACGCAGAGTTGTTACCCATTGACAGTGAGCACAATGCTATTTTTCAATGCATGCCGAGTAATTATGCAAAAGGTCTGGATGACATCGGGGTTAAACAAATATTGCTGACAGGCTCAGGTGGTCCGTTCAGAGAATTGCCATTAGAGCAATTTTCACAAGTCACACCTGAACAAGCGATTGCACACCCAAATTGGGAAATGGGTAAAAAGATTTCGGTTGATTCAGCGACCATGATGAACAAAGGCCTGGAACTGATTGAAGCCTGTTGGCTATTCAATACGAGCAGTGAACGGGTAAAAATAGTACTGCACCCACAGAGCATTATTCACTCAATGGTCGAGTATGTAGATGGTTCTATTCTTGCGCAAATGGGCCAACCTGACATGCGTACGCCTATTGCGCACGCCCTGGCATGGCCCGAACGGATTGCCTCTGGGGTTAATTCCCTTGATCTTATTAATATGGGACACTTGGAGTTTACTGAGCCAGATATGCGCCGCTACCCCTGTCTGTTGCTGGCGAAAGAGGCCATGTTACAGAGCGGCACGGCCACTGCGATATTAAATGCGGCAAATGAGGTGGCGGTCCAGGCTTTTTTAGATAGGGAATTGAACTTTACTGATATTGCGAAGACTGTTGAATATACATTGGAGCAAATCACGGTTGAACCGGCGCTGTCAATTGATACTGTGACGAAAACTGATGCGCGAGCTCGCCAGGTGGCGCAAGAATTTATTCAAGCGCAACAGTTTAATACTATACGATTAAAAAATAGTTAATAGAAGATTATTTGATGTTTGATGTACTTTACACAATCTTGTCATTCCTTGTTGCGATTGGAATTCTAATCGCAATTCACGAGTTTGGTCATTTTTGGGTGGCAAAAAAACTTGGGGTGAAGGTTCTACGATTTTCCATTGGGATGGGTAAGCCCATCTGGAAGAAAACTTTCGGTGCAGACAAGACTGAATTTGTTTTAGCCGCCATTCCGATTGGTGGTTACGTGTCAATGCTAAATGAGCAGGAAGGTGAGGTCGCAGAAGAAGAAAAGCATCGAGCCTTTAATCGGCAGAAAATCTGGAGACGTTCTCTGATCGTGCTTGCCGGTCCAGCTTTTAATTTTTTGTTAGCGCTTCTAATCTATTGGGGTATTTCTGTTGGTGGGGTAGAAGGTACGGTCCCTGTAATTAAGCAAATTGAACATGGTTCGATTGCAGAGCGTGCAGGCTTAGAGAGGGGGGCCCAAATCATTAGTGTACAAGGTTGGAATACGCCAACCTGGGATTCAGTTTTTCAGGAAGCAATTCCACATCTGGTCGACCGTGGTGAATTAAGGTTAACCGCAAAAGATGGATCAGGGATTACAAGAGAACATGTTCTGGACCTCTCGACTATAGACATTAATCGAAGTTTAAAACGGCCGCTCGATGAAATGGGTATGTACTGGGTGGAAGTCCCAGCAGTTATCGGTAAAGTCGTAAAAGATACTCCTGCTGAGAAAGCGGGAATGCTGCCGGGCGATCGCATTGTCGCGATGGGTGATAAAAAAATAAATCACTGGAATCAAGTGTCACGTTTTCTTGTAGATAAGGCAAAGAAAACATTTCCTCTTGTGGTTGAACGTGCAGGTCAAGAACTTACGTTAATGATTACACCCGATGAAGTTGAGGAAAAAGGAATTAAGTTTGGACGTATTGGGGTTGCACCAAAAGCACCGGAGATACAAGAATCTGATTATAAGCGTGCGGTTAATCAATATTCCGTTCTCGATGCAATTGGTTACTCAATTCATCGAACCTGGAATGTTACTTATACAACCACGCATGCACTGTATTTGATGGTGACCATGGAGATGTCGCTAACCAATATTAGTGGCCCTGTTAATATTGCTGTGGTGGCAGGGAAGTCTGCAAGTATTGGTATTACCCAATACATATTGTTCCTCGCCTTAGTGAGCATAAGTTTGGGTATTTTAAATTTACTGCCTATCCCGATACTTGATGGTGGGCATTTACTTTATTATTTGATTGAAGCTGTAAAAGGTAGCCCTGTATCTGATTTTGTCGAAGCCATTGGCCAGCGAATTGGTATTATGTTGCTCGTTATGCTGATGTTACTGGCGTTTTATAATGATATTGTGCGGTTAGCTACTTAAATTATGAAAAAGTCTTTACCTATTTTGGCAACACTTTTGTTTGCCCCTCAAGCACATGCATTCGAGACTTTCACGGTTAGTGATATACGCCTCGAAGGATTGCAACGAATTTCTATCGGTACCGTATTTAACTATCTACCAGTTAAGGTTGGTGAAACACTTAGCGACGAAGATTCATCGGCTGTGGTTAGAAAGTTATATAAAACAGGCTTCTTTAAAGACGTGCGGCTTGAGCGTGAAGGCGACGTGTTAGTGATTTTTGTCTCTGAACGACCATCAATTTATGAGATTAAATTTGAAGGCAACTCGGATATTGAAACGGATATGCTGCTCAAGGCATTAAGCGCACAGGGTTTTAAGGCTGGCGGTACTTTCGATCAGTCTGTGTTAGACAAAATGACACAGGAATTAAAGCGTCAATATTATAGCCTTGGTAAGTATGGGGTAAAAGTTGAGTCGATTGCTAAGCCTCTGGAAAGAAATCGTGTTGCAATTCAGGTGAATATTTCAGAGGGCGAAGAAGCCGAGGTCTATGCGCTAAATGTGATTGGAAACACAGTCTTCGATGATGAAAAGTTAACTAGCATAATGCAGCTCGGTAACGAAGGTATATTTGGTGGCCGCGAAAATTATTCGCGCCAGGTATTGGCTGGTGATCTTGAAAATCTGCGTTCTTATTATATGGACCGTGGTTATATTAATTTTCAAATCGACTCCACTCAGGTCTCACTGACACCAAACAAAGAAGATGTCTATGTCACGGTTAATATCTCGGAAGGAAAAGTGTTTACTGTCCGTGGTGTTAAGCTGGTAGGAGATCTGATTCTTTCCCAGGAAGTGCTCGACGAAAATATAAAGATATACAAAGGCGATATATTCTCAAGACGTCGTGTCGCTGATACACGTAAAAATATTTCAGAACGATTAGCAGAACTCGGTTATCCGTTTGCAAACGTGAATGTAACACCTGATGTTGACGAAGACTCTCAAACTGTTGAGTTATCCGTCGTGGTTGATCCAGGTCGTCGAGTTTATGTGCGCAGAGTTAATATCACCGGTAATCGTAAAACCGATGATGATGTTATCCGCCGTGAGGTGCGCCAGTTTGAAAATGATTGGTTCTCAACGACAAAAGTTGCGCTCACCAAGACTCGATTAGATAGGACTGGGTTTTATAACGATGTAAGCATGAGCACACCTGCTGTCCCAGGCACAAATGACCAGGTTGATTTGAATATTAAAGTCGAAGAACGCTCAACCGGTAATCTTTCACTGGGTGTTGGTTTTTCTGAGACACAAGGTGCTTTGCTTAATTTTTCTATCACACAAGATAACTTCATGGGCGGCGGTAAAAAGGTTGGAATAAGAATTGATAATAGTGATGCTACTCAGCAATATAGTTTTTCAATCACCGATCCCTATTTTACAGATGACGGAGTTAGTCAGAGCATCTCCTTTCTGTCTCGTAAACTTGATGCAGAAGATGCGGATATAACTAGCTATATTGTTAATACTGATTCAGTTCGTCTCGGTTATGGTTTTCCATTAGGTGAATACTCATTTACAAATCATGGTATTGCGGTTGAGGATACTGAGTTAATTTATGGTTCGAATACAGCTGTAGAAATTTTCAACCCGGATTATCCGTCTGTTCCTGGCGAACAGCCTGGTTTTATACAGGCAAACAATAATGGCGATAATAATTATTTACTTTACAAGTTGAATGGTAGTTGGAGTTACGATACGCGTAATCGTGCTATTTTTGCGGATAATGGTTTCCGTACCCGCTTTAACTATGAGGTTGCGTTGCCTGGCAGTGAACTCGAGTTTTATAAACTCAGTTTCAGTTATTTACACTATCTCAGTCTGGCGGAGGGGTACACTTTCCGTTATAAGCTGGATCTGGATTATGGTGAAGCTTATGGCGACACGACAGCCTTACCACCCTTTGAGCGATTCTTTGCGGGCGGTAGTCGTACCGTTCGTGGTTTTGATGGCAATACCTTAAGTGTGAAAGACACGAATGGTGACCCCTTTGGTGGTGATCGACGACTCATCACCAGCCTGGAAATGATTCTGCCCAATCCATTTTCGGAGCAGAGCCAAGAGATGCGCATGACGGCATTTGTTGATGGTGGTTATGCGTGGTCATCGACATCGACGATTGAAGAAGAAAAAAATATGGACCTGGGTTTAATACGTTACTCGGTCGGTGTGGGGCTCATCTGGATAACCCCAGTAGGTATAATGCGATTCAGCATCGCTGAGCCATTGAATGAAAAGCCCCAAGATGATACAACTTCATTTCAGTTCACGCTCGGCACAGACTTTTAGCTAGATAATCAAGCAGTTAGCTTAAATGGTGAAAATGAATACAGTAAATAATAAATATATCCTGTCTATAGTGGTGGTTTTGGCATCACTATGGTCAGTGGGGGCTTCTGCCCAGAGTCTGAAGGTGGGGTATATTGACACTGCCAAAGTACTCTCGGATGCTCCGCAAGCTGATGTAGCAAGGAAGAAACTTGAAGATGAATTTAACCCCCGCGATCAGGAGATCGTAAAGTTACAGAAAAAGCTCAAACAGCTAAAAGAAAAACAAGAGCGTGATGCAAAACTGATGACACAATCTGAAAGTATTAAGCTGGAACGTAACATTGTTTCGCTGAAACGTGATATCAAGCGCGCAAAGGAAGAATTTAACGAAGATTTCAATTTAAGACGAAACGAAGAACTTGCCAAGCTGCATAAGTTGATTTCAAAGACGACGATTCAAACAGCCGAGGAATTAAAGTACGACATTATACTAAGCGATAACGTGCTCTATATTAACAAGCGTGTTGATATTACTGACATAATCATAAAACGGCTGCAAAAAATACAACAAGGTCCTGGCCGTTCTTCCAGTAAATCAAATTAACACCAAAATGAATTAGGACTAAAACGTGGCATGGACTCTTGCAAAACTGGCTGCTCATGTGAATGGTCGCGTACTTGGCGATGGTTCAGCACAGATTGATTCGGTTGCCACCCTGGCGGATGCGACTGACAGTCAAATTAGTTTCCTAACCAATAAACAATATAAACCTTATCTTGCTACTACCAATGCTGCAGCCGTTATTATTGCCACAGAAGAAGAGTGTCCAAGCAACCTATTAATTGTCGACAATCCCCATGCGGCCTATGCAAAGATTGCTCAAGCACTTTATCCGGTTGAAAAGCCAGCTCCTGGTATTCATCCGACAGCGACTGTCCATGAATCCTGCACAATTCACGAAACTGTACAGATTAGTGCCAATGTGGTGATTGAAGAAAATGTTGTTATTGGAGCGGGCGTCAGTGTTGGCGCAAATTGTTTTATCGGAAAGAACTCACAGATTGGACAGGATACCCTTATTTACCCACTCGTTAGTCTGTACCATTCCACCCTCATTGGTGAGCGGTGCATTATCCATTCAAATTCTGTGATAGGTGCGGATGGCTTTGGCTTTGCATTTGATAATGGTGTCTGGTTAAAAATACCACAAGTAGGCAGGGCCGTGATTGGTAATGATGTGGAAATCGGTGCCTGCACGACCATCGACCGCGGTGCGATTGGGGATACGATCATTGGAGATGGTGTCAAGCTGGATAACCAGATACAAATTGCGCATAATGTACAGCTTGGAGATCAATCTGTCATAGCGGCGCAGTCCGGTATAGCGGGTAGTACTAAAATTGGCAAATACTTCATGATAGGTGGTCACACGGCAGTATCAGGACACCTGGAAATTACCGATAATGTGGTGGTTACGGGCAAGTCGACAGTGACCAAGTCGATCAAAGAGCCGGGTAGTTACTCATCCACAATACCCGTCGAGCCCAGTAATAAATGGCGTCGTTATGTGGGACGTTTCAAGCGGTTAGAGAGCTTGTCCAAGCGTGTAGCGAAGTGTGAAGAAACATTAAAAGATAAGGACTAAACCTTGGGCACATTAGATATACATGAAATTTTAAAGCATTTACCTCATCGGTATCCGTTTTTATTAATCGATCGCGTGACAGAGTATGAAGTAGATTCGCATTTGATTGGATACAAAAATGTCACGCACAATGAACCCTATTTTACAGGTCATTTTCCACAACGACCTGTCATGCCGGGTGTTCTAATTCTTGAGGCGTTGGCACAGGCAACCGGCATTCTTGCCTTTAAATCAACTGGTCGTGTTCCCGATGAGAACTCTCTCTATTATTTTGTTGGTGTTGATAATGCGCGTTTTAAACGTGTAGTTGAACCTGGTGATCAGCTGATTTTAAAAGTCACCTATTTAAAGAAAAAACGTGGCATCTGGAAGTTTCAAGCAGAAGCAACGGTTGACGATGATTTGGTGTGTTCCGCTGACATCATGTGTGCAGAAAGAGAGGTGCAATGAGCATCGACCAACGAGCTGTTATCGATCCTGCAGCACGTCTAAGTGAAAATGTTAGTGTAGGGCCTTTCAGTATTATTGGCCCCGATGTTGAGATCGACGAAGGAACCTGGATTGGCCCCCATGTTGTTATCAATGGGCCAACGACTATCGGTAAAGAAAACCGGATTTTTCAATTCGCATCTGTTGGCGAAATTCCACAAGATAAAAAATTTCATGATGAACGTTCACGTCTGGAAATAGGTGATCGCAATACCATTCGTGAATTCGTTACTATCAATCGCGGTACCGAGGACGGTGGTGGCATAACCAAAATCGGTTCTGACAACTGGTTTATGGCCTATATTCATATTGCCCACGATTGCATTCTTGGTAATAACATCATCATGGCGAATGCGGCATCATTAGCAGGCCATGTGCGTATCGATGACTTTGCAATTCTTGGTGGTTTCACCCTCGTACATCAGTTTTGCGCGATTGGTTCACATGCATTTTGTGGTATGGGTAGCGCCATAAGTAAAGATGTTCCGCCCTATGTCATGGTCAACGGCAACCCGGCACATCCACATGGTTTAAATGTTGAAGGGCTGAAAAGAATGAAGCTTGACAAAGAGACGATGTCAGGGCTTCGTGAAGCGTATAAGATTATTTACCGTGGTGGGCATACAACTAAAGAAGCGACTACACATTTGGCGGGTCTAAGTCAGACGTGCAAGGAGGTTTCGGAGATGGTGACGTTTATACAAAACTCACAACGGGGCATATTACGTTAGTTGTTTTTCATAACCGAACCTGATTACCTCAACATATCAAGTGTAAGTTCTGCCATATTCTCAATCCCGCCTTCTGAGCCAAGCATGGCTTCTACTTCCGCAAGTTCATTTGCCATTTTTTCACGTAGATCTGGTTTGTTAACTATATCAACTAATAACGCGCTGATTTTTTCAGGAGTCGCGTCATGTTGAATTAGTTCAGGTGCGATGCGTTTGTCTGCGACGATATTGCACAAGCCGATGTGCTTGATTTTCAACATGCGACTGACGATCGCATAGGTTAACCAGGCAACTTTATTGATGATGATCATGGGTGTTTTGAGTAAAGCGATTTCTAACGTTACTGTACCTGATACAGTAAGAACGACATCACAGCAAGCGATAACATCGTAGGCACGGTTGTTGATGACCTTAACATTTAGATCAGCGTATTGTTCTAATACCTCTGTTAGCTCAGATTCATCCAGGGTATCCGCTAGCGGTAATATAAACTGAGCATCTGCAATTTGCGATCGGGTTATACGTGCAGACTCAAAGATAATACCGATTAAACGTTTTATTTCACTTCTACGGCTACCCGGCAAGAGCCCAATAACTGGTTTGCTGGAATCAAGTCCAAACTCGTCAAGCAGGGCGGCTTTTTCTTTGCTGGGTGCAACTTCATTCACCAGTGGGTGACCTACAAATTTTACCGGGACATCGTGTTTCAAGTAAAACTCAGTCTCAAAGGGAAATACCACAGCCATCATATCTACCAGGCGTTTGATTTTTTTGACACGATATTGTCGCCAGGCCCAGATTTGTGGACTGATGTAAAATAGTACTTTAACGCCATGTTGTTTAGCGTGTTTGGCGAGACGAAGGTTAAATTCAGGGTAATCGACCAGTATGAGCAAATCAGGCGGGTCTTGTGTGATCGAATCACGCATTTGATTTAATGCGCCGAAGATTACTTTACGATGCGCCCATATTTCAATCAGACCAACGACGGCCATCTCTTTTGAGTCGACCATGACTTCGGCACCTGCCGCGCGCATATTGTCACCACCGATACCATAAAAATGCACGTCAGCATTTTTTTGTTTAGTGGCGCTAATGATTTTTCCGGCGTGCAAATCGCCGGATGCTTCGCCCGCTATGATCATGACACGTTTCAAGCTGGTTACCTAAAAGACGCTTTTGATAATCGATGTAATTGAGTCGATTTGTTGATCTGTGATTTCAGGAAAGATTGGCAGCGACATACACTCGCTCGCGACACGTTCAGAAACAGGCAGTGAGATTTCTTTATAGTCGTCGACAAATACGTTTTGTTTATGCAGTGGAATAGGGTAGTAGACTGCACAGGCTATCTCAGCTTCTTGTAACTTTTCCATAATCGCATCACGTTTTGGCGACAACAAGGTGTATTGGTGGTACACGTGATTCCCTTTTTTGTCTTCAAATGGTGGTGTGACTACATCTTTTAGCGCTTCAGAATACTTTTGTGCGGCGGCATAACGGTTTTGATTGTACTGATCAATGTTGCGAAGTTTTATTCGCAAAATAGCGGCCTGGATCTCATCGAGTCGGCTGTTGTAACCAATTACATCATGGTGATAGCGTTTGCTGCTACCATGATTTCTAAAAATTCGGATTTGCTCTGCGATACTATCGTCATTTGTCGTGACCATGCCTCCGTCACCATAACAACCCAGGTTTTTGCTTGGGAAGAAGCTATGACAACCTGCCAGGCCTATGCCTCCGGTAACCTGATCTTTGATTTTCGCCCCATATGATTGTGCACAATCTTCGATGACCTTTAACTTATGTTTTGCACCTAAGGCCATAATCGCATCCATATCAGCCGGTTGACCAAAAATGTGAACAGGCAAGATAGCCTTGGTGTTATTGTTAATAGCCTTTTCGATCAAATCAGGATCAAGGTTGAAGGTTTTAGGATCGATATCAACGAATACGGGTATCGCACCAACATAGCGGATCGCTTCTGCCGTGGCGATAAAGGTAAATGTCGAAGTAATGACTTCGTCACCTTCACCAATGCCAGCCGCAAGTAGTGCCAGATGCAGGGCGTCGGTACCGGACGCGCAACTTAACGCGTGCTTGACGCCAAGATTGTCTGCGGCCTCTTGCTCAAATTGTTGTACATTTGGGCCGAGTATAAAATGTGTGTTCTCTAGGACATCGAGGAGCGCTGTATCAATTTCAGCCTTCAGGTTGTGGTACTGAGTTTTTAAATCCACCATCGGGATCATAATAATTTCCTTAACATTAGGATGATGTAAGTAGTTTGGTAATTTCAATTGCCGTGGCAAGTGCTCGGGCACCGGCTTCACCGCTTACCTTGGGTTGTGTGTTGTTGGCAATGCAGTCCAGGAATGACTCGATCTCAGCCTTTAGTGCATCACCTTGTTCAAATTCATGCTCCTGGCTATCTATGTTAGCAACACCAGGAAATTGTTCACCATCACCTTTACGATGGACGCCCACTTTTTTATTTTGGAAATCGACAGAAATATAAGCGTCGTGTTGGAAAATACGCATTTTGCGTTCACTTTTCATGCCGGCACGACTCGCGGTGACATTGGCAACACAACCATTGCTAAATTGAATTCGTGCATTGGCAATGTCTGTGTCTTTGGACAGGACAGCAACACCTTTTGCGTCGATCTCGACAACATCTGCATCAACAATATCTAAAATAATATCGATGTCATGGATCATTAAGTCGAGAATCACATTCACATCTGCACCACGGGGATTAAAAGGGGCAACCCGATGGGATTCGATAAACAATGGTTGGTTTAGCGTGTTCTCCAGGGCAAGAATTGCTGGGTTAAAGCGCTCCAGGTGACCAATTTGTAATATGCAGTTATTTTCTTTTGCCAGCGATATTAACTCTTTGGCTTCATCAAGCGTTGTGGTCATGGGTTTTTCTAACAGAACATGTTTACCAGCCTGTAAACATTGTTTGGCAATTTCGTGGTGCAGTTGCGTTGGCACAACGATACTGACCGCATCGACCTTGGGCAGCAGTTCACTTAGTTTGCTGACGGCATGTGTGCCAAGATCATCGGCAACAGTGGTAGCGGCTTCGGTGTTATTATCACAAACAGCGATGAGTTCAGATTGGGAGAGTTCAGCGTACTTCTGAGCATGAAATTTTCCAAGATAGCCAACGCCTATTACAGCGGATTTAATAGATCCCATGAGTGTCTCTTTGCTAGAAATCGTAAGTAGGGGCATTTTAAAGCTTATGGCAATGCTTTGCGAGTCAGTAATTTAGCTGATAAGCTGAGAGCGAAGTTCGGGTATCTGCATCCGGGAAGGGACGTCGTCAGACTTAGCCGCACATGAATTCTAGCTCAATAAAACGCATTACCGGGGTCGATGAAGTAGGCAGAGGGCCATTGGCCGGTCCCGTCGTCGCAGCGGCAGTTATTCTTGATCCTGACAAGCCCATTGCAGGACTGGCTGATTCCAAGTCAATTTCTGAGAAAAAGCGCATTTTGCTGGATGAGCAAATCCGTTCTTCGGCGCTGGCATGGGCGATTGGGCGGGCTGAAGTTGAGGAAATTGATCAAATTAACATCCTCCAGGCCAGTTTGCTGGCGATGCGACGCGCAGTATTGTCCCTTCGCCCTCAAGCGGACCATGCCCTGGTAGACGGCAATCGTTGCCCCGATCTGCCTTGCTCCTGTGAAGCTATAATCAAAGGCGATCAAAGTGTCGAGGTAATCAGTGCTGCATCGATCATAGCCAAGGTCTACCGCGACAATGAAATGGTCGAAATGGATAACTTATACCCAGGATATGGCTTTTTGAGTCATAAAGGTTATCCAACCAAATTGCATATGGAGTCTCTCAAGGAGCTAGGTGTCACACCAATACACCGTCGTAGTTTTGGACCGGTGAAAAAGGTACTTGCAGAGATAGATAAGGCTATTTAGAGTGAAGGTATAGCCGTAAGGGTTATACTATATGACGTTAGACCAGACAGGCTTAGCTAATCAGCATAGAGGTAATGGATGTCGTACCCACTGATATTGAGACTTGATGTTGCCGGACGGCCAGTTAAGTGGATCGACTGGCAAGAGGCTGTGGGTGTCTATGCGCGTGACATGGTGGCCTGGACTGCCGGTGACAAAGTCTTTTCCTTACGGGGCGGTACCTCCCGGCTCACTGGGCAGCAGAGCATTGTTAAAATCAATTCAATTGTCGCAGTCCGGGGAGAAGACCGGGTAGTTAATAAGCACCGCGTTCCTCCTTTGACTAACCGAGAATTATTCCGTCGCGATAGCCAGCTTTGCCTGTATTGTGGTCGTGATTATAGCCAACACGCCAGTGACCTAACCCGTGACCATGTAAAGCCGATCTCCAGGGGTGGGCGAGATCACTGGTCAAATGTGGTTACGGCCTGTCGCCGTTGTAATACTCATAAGGGTGGGCGTACACCTGAACAGGCGAATATGCCACTCCTAGCTATCCCCTATGTCCCTAACCTGGCAGAGTACCTGTTTTTACACAATCGCCTTATTCTTGCCGACCAAATGGAGTTTCTGAAGGCGCAGTTTCGTGATGTTGACCGTAAGTGGAAGATATAATGGTCATAGAGTCACAGCAACTCATTGATTTATACATTTAGTCTCAACCATTTGGCATTTCCCCTCTGTCAAGTCTTGCGCCCTTTAGCAGTTGCTTTGTAAAGTGTGCGCATGTCGCAGACCTTCGTACACCTACATGTCCATACTGAATACTCTTTAGTCGATGGTTTAATCAGAATTAAGCCATTGGCCTCAGCGGTCGCCCAGGCTGGCATGCCCGCGGTGGCGGTGACTGATCAAAATAATATGTTTGCGATGGTGAAATTCTATCGTGCCGCCATAGCCGCGGGTATAAAGCCGATCATGGGGGTAGATCTTTGGGTCCAGGATCAGGATAGTGCCCAGCCACCACATCGACTGGTCCTGCTATGCCAGGACACCGGTGGCTATCACAATCTCACCGAGCTGATTTCACGTTCATATCTTGAAGGTCAACACCAGGGTCGCCCGGTTATCCAAAAAGAATGGCTGATTGGGAATACCGAGGGTTTGATAGCGTTGTGCGGTGGTCGGGAAGGCGTGCTTGGTAGCTTGTTGCTTGGTGAGAAAATGGATGAGGCACGTGAACAGTGTGCGTTCTGGAAGGCACAGTTCCCGAATCGCTTTTATCTCGAGTTACAACGTACGGGACGTGAGCAGGAAGCGGCCCATATACATCATGCGGTGGAGCTGGCGATTGCTGAGCAGCTGCCAGTTGTGGCTACCAATGACACGCATTTTTTGAGTCGTGATGACTATGAAGCACATGAAGCCAGAGTCTGTATCAACGAAGGTCGTGCCCTGGATGATTCACGTCGTATCCGACGACACAGCGAAGAACAGTATTTGCGTACCCCGGAAGAAATGATCGAGTTGTTTCAGGATATTCCCGAGGCAATTGAAAATACTATCGAGATCGCAAAGCGCTGCAATCTTGAACTGACTCTTGGTGAAAACGTACTGCCGGATTATCCGGTTCCCGAAGGCGTCAGTATCGAAGACTTCCTTGCTCAGGAATCTCGCAAAGGTCTTGAAGAAAGATTAAAGACTATCTTGCCAGATGGCACTGATAACGATGGAAGCAAACGTAAAGAATATATTGATCGTCTTGAGTTAGAGCTCGGTGTGATCAACTCCATGGGGTTCCCGGGTTATTTCTTAATCGTGGCGGATTTTATTCGTTGGGCAAAAGAAAATGCCATACCGGTTGGGCCTGGCCGTGGTTCTGGTGCCGGTTCACTTGTAGCCTATGCGTTAACAATTACCGATCTTGATCCGATTCAATACGATTTACTGTTCGAGCGATTCCTGAATCCAGAACGTGTATCGATGCCTGACTTCGATATCGACTTCTGCATGGAAGGCCGTGATCGCGTGATCGATTATGTTGCGCAACATTATGGTCGCGAGAAAGTCTCACAAATTATTACCTACGGTAGCATGGCGGCGAAAGCGGTGGTTAGAGATGTCGGTCGTGTGCTTGGGCATCCCTATGGTTTTGTTGATCGCATCGCGAAACTGATTCCATTTGAAATTGGTATCACACTCGATAAGGCGCTTGAACAGGAAGAGGCGTTAAAAGATTTATACGAACAAGATGAAGAAGTCCATGGTTTGATCGATTTAGCGAAGCGACTCGAAGGTCTTGCACGTAACGCGGGTAAACATGCCGGTGGTGTTGTGATTGCACCTTCGAAACTGACTGACTTTACACCGTTATATTGTGAACAGGGTGGCACCAGCGTTGTTACCCAGTTTGATAAAGATGATGTTGAAGCAGTGGGTCTGGTTAAGTTCGACTTCCTGGGACTGCGTACCCTGACGATTATCGATTGGGCTGTACAGAATGTTCATCGACATGCCAGCAATGAAGGAGAAAAGGCGCTTGATATTAATGCGATTGAAATGGATGACGAAGCAGCATTTCAATTATTAAAAGCGTGTCAGACAACTGCGGTGTTCCAGCTTGAATCGCGTGGCATGAAAGATCTGATTAAACGTCTGCAACCAGATGACTTCGAAGACATCGTCGCCTTAGTTGCGTTATTCCGTCCCGGACCGTTGCAATCCGGTATGGTTGATGACTTCATTGATCGTAAACATGGTCGTGCCCGTGTTATTTATCCACACCCTGAGTTAGAACCAATCCTTAAGCCTACCTATGGTGTGATTCTTTACCAGGAACAGGTAATGCAAATTGCGCAGGTCCTTGCTGGTTACACACTAGGCGGCGCTGACCTGCTACGCCGAGCCATGGGTAAAAAGAAACCTGAGGAGATGGCAAAGCAAAGAAGTATTTTCGTCGAAGGTGCAACTGCACGCGGTGTTGAAGAAAAAACGGCGACCTATATCTTCGACTTGATGGAAAAATTTGCCGGTTATGGTTTTAATAAATCACATTCGGCTGCTTATGCCTTAGTGTCTTATCAAACAGCCTGGCTCAAGGCACATTATCCTTCCGCATTTATGGCCGCAGTGTTATCTGCTGATATGGATAACACCGACAAGGTTGTGAGCTTGATCGATGAGTGTCGTGACATGGAACTCGAAGTCGTGCCCCCGAACATTAATGCCTGTGAACATCAATTTACGGTTAAAGATGTTCGAGCCGTTATCTATGGACTGGGCGCCATCAAAGGCGTCGGCGAAGCGGCGATCGAAATGGTGATCTCCGAGCGACAGGAAAATGGTCCGTTCAGTGATCTGTTCAACTTCTGTCAGCGTGTCGATTCACGTAAAGTAAATCGCCGTACCATGGAGGCATTGATCATGGCGGGGGCCTTGGACGTGTTTGAACAAAATCGTGCAACCCTGATGGCATCACTACCTGCGGCTATGCAGATTGCGGAACAACATGCCCGCAACCGCGATCTGGGGCAGTCAGATTTATTTGGTATGGTCGATAAGGTTGAGACGGGGCCGGGTAGTTATCATGAAATGCCGGACTGGGATGATGAGCAACGCCTTGCCTGTGAGAAGCAAACTTTGGGTCTGTATCTAACCGGGCATCCCATCGAACGTTATGAGCCAGAACTGGTTCAATTCGTCAGTTCGCGCATTGTCGAGCTCAAGCCCACCCATAACCAGTCCGTGATTGTGGCAGGACTGATTATCGCGATTCGCACCATGAACACCCGGCGTGGCGATAAAATAGCGTTTGTCACCCTGGATGACCGCAGCGGTCGGATTGAGCTGGCGGTGTTCTCCGAGGCCTATCAGCGTTATCAGGATATGCTCAGTAAAGACAAGCTGATCGTGGTCGAAGGGGAAGTCAGCGTGGATGATTACTCCGGTGGTTATAAAATGAGCGCTCGCTCTATCTATGATATCGAGCAGGCCAGGGCCCATTTCGCCAAGCGCCTCAAGGTCCACGTCAACCAGGAAAGGGCTTCAAATGGCTTCATACCGGCCTTGCAGCACATCCTGCAGCCTTTCTGTCAGGGCGCATGCCCAGTTGTGATTGACTACCAGTCTGATGATGCCAGGGTTGACCTGCCACTGGGCCAGGACTGGCAAGTTCACCCCTCGGATGAGTTACTGCACCGCTTACGAGAGCTGACAGGAGAGCAGGACGTCGAAATCATCTACTGATATAATTAATTATAATGAACATGGCTAAAAGTAGGACCCACACATGAATCTGAATTTCCTTGATTTCGAGCAGCCTATCGCCGAGCTTGAAGCAAAAATTGAGGAGCTGCGCTATGTCGGCTCAGACAACGAGATCAACATCAGCGAAGAAATCACACGCTTACAAACCAAGAGCCGTGACCTGACCCGCTCGATCTTCACTGGGCTCAAGGCAGCACAAGTTGCTCAGCTGGCACGTCACCCTCAACGCCCATATTTCATGGATTACATCGAGCGCATCTTTGAAGACTTCGAAGAATTACATGGTGACCGTGCTTATGCAGATGACAAGGCCATCGTTGGTGGTATGGCGCGAATCGATGGCATCCCGGTCATGATCGTTGGCCAACAAAAAGGCCGCGACACTAAGGAAAAAGTACAACGCAACTTTGGTATGCCAAGACCAGAAGGTTATCGCAAGGCGCTCCGTCTGATGGAGATGGCTGAGAAATTCAAATTGCCATTACTTACGTTTATCGATACACCGGGCGCTTATCCAGGTGTAGGTGCAGAAGAGCGTGGTCAAAGTGAAGCGATCGCCCGCAATCTATTTGTTATGTCAAAACTACAGACACCTATCATTAGCACCGTGATCGGTGAAGGTGGTTCAGGTGGTGCTCTGGCAATCGGGGTCTGTGATCGTTTGTTGATGATGCAATACAGCACATATTCGGTTATCTCACCAGAAGGTTGTGCATCGATTTTGTGGAAGAGTGCAGAAAAAGCGGCAGAGGCGGCAGAGGCTATGGGGCTGACTGCCGATCGACTCAAGGAACTTGAGCTGGTTGATACCGTTATCGAAGAACCCTTAGGTGGTGCACACCGCGACATCGATATCACTGCACAGAATATGAAGGCAGCACTGTTGCAAACACTCGAACATTTACAAACCTTACCCACTGATAAATTACTCGAGCAGCGTTATAGTCGTTTAATGCAGTTTGGTAACTATACGGAATAACATGCACCCTGTTCCTGCCTCACTGCTAGAAAATTTGAGGCAATATCCAACGCCCCGTGCCTATGTCGTCGCCTATAGTGGCGGCTGCGACTCACATAGTCTGCTCCATTCGCTTGTGCAGATTCGTGAACAACTGGATTGCCAGACCATCAAGGTAATCCACGTAGATCATGGTTTACAGGCGCAAGCATCAGATTGGACACAACACTGCCAGAACATTTGTGACCAGTACGATATTCCTTTCACGGCTATTAATCTGTCACTTCAAGTTCCTAAAGGGGAAAGCATAGAAGCCTATGCACGTACTGCACGTTATGCGGCATTTGAACAATACCTAAAAGGCGATGAAATGTTATTGCTGGCGCAACATCAAGATGATCAGGCAGAAACAATGTTACTGCAATTGTTGCGGGGTAGTGGGGTGAAAGGATTAGCGGCTATGCCGGAAGTGATTAAGGCGAAAACATACTGGCAAGCACGACCTTGGTTAATGCTTTCACGACTAGATATTCAAGCGTATGCAGAACAGGCAAACTTGAATTGGATTGATGACCCAAGTAATCAGGATAACCGCTTTGATCGAAATTTCCTGCGCAATGAGGTTATCCCTGTGATGCG
>Ga0316205_10000925_pt1 | contig 42608 bp, 36 predicted proteins | sample 3monthpyrite_MG_FD_204941 | JGI IMG/M metagenome (GOLD analysis project Ga0316205, IMG submission 204941) | Microbial mat bacterial communities from mineral coupon in-situ incubated in ocean water Damariscotta River, Maine, United States -... | ecosystem: Environmental > Aquatic > Marine >...
GAGCGGGTTTTTTTGTTCCTGCTTTGCCTATAAAACAGTTAAGATGTATCCATAATAAATGGATGAGGAGGCGGGATGTCAGATAAGGACTACCAATTCAGTACGCGCGCAGTACGCGCTGGCCAAGTACGCACGGCAGAGGGGGAACACTCCGAGCCGATATTTACCACATCGAGTTATGTCTTTGACAGCGCTGCACAGGCGGCTGCAAGATTTTCCGGTGATGAAGTGGGCAATATTTATTCACGCTTTACGAATCCAACCGTACGCACTTTTGAACAACGTCTGGCTGCCTTAGAAGGCGGAGAGCGTTGTGTCGCTACTGCATCCGGCATGGCAGCGATATTGTCGACTTGCCTGGGTTTGCTAAAGACGGGCGATCATATTGTAGCGTCACAAAGTATCTTTGGTACAACTACGGTTATGTTTTCCCAACATCTCGCTAAGTTCGGGGTGGAAACCACGTTTGTGGCGCTAACGGATCTAGCGGCTTGGGAAGATGCGATTCAAGATAATACCGTATTCCTGTTTCTAGAAACGCCATCGAACCCATTAGGTGAAGTTGCCGACATTCGTAAATTAGCAGACATCGCCCATGCACGAGATTGCTTATTAGTGGTCGATAATTGTTTATGCACACCTGCCTTACAAAGGCCATTAGATTTTGGCGCAGACATTGTGATCCATTCGGCAACCAAGTTTATCGACGGGCAAGGTCGCTGTATGGGTGGTGCCATCGTTGGTAAAGAAGACATTGTTGGCAAAGACATTTATGGTGTGGTGCGGACTTGTGGACCGAGCATGAGCCCATTTAATGCCTGGACTTTTTTGAAAGGGCTGGAGACATTATCTGTACGGATGAAAGCACATTGTGAAAATGCACAGCAATTGGCTGAATGGTTACAAGCGCAGCCGTCGGTGACGAAGGTGTATTTCCCGGGACTTAAAACACATCCGCAATATGATATTGCTCAGTCACAGCAAAGTGGTCCTGGCGCAGTATTATCGTTTGAATTGAAGGGCGGAAAAGATGCTGCGTGGACCTTAATTGATTTAACCGAATTGTTATCCATTACTGCGAACTTGGGGGATACTAAAACGACGATTACACATCCTGCAACAACAACACACGGTCGTTTAACGCCAGAGCAGCGTGCTGAGGCAGGAATTTCTGATGGCTTGATTCGAATTGCGGTTGGTTTAGAAGATATTTTAGATTTGAAAGCAGACATTCAACGTGGATTGGATGCATTAAACTAGGAGCTATACATGTTAGAGAATATTAATATAGAAGATTTGCTTAGTACTTATGTGATTCCGTGGGGAATTAACATCGTTCTAGCCTTGGTGATTTTTATTATCGGTCGTGCTGTTACTAAAATAGTCGTTGGTATTTTTCGACGTTTGCTCGGAAAGGCTGATATGGATGTGATCTTGATTGATTTTGTCTGTTCAATCATCGGTACGGCCCTGACGTTGTTCGTGATTATTGCTTCGTTAGATCAACTTGGCGTTGATACTACCTCATTGATTGCATTACTTGGTGCTGCCGGCCTTGCTGTTGGTTTGGCATTACAAGGTTCGCTGCAAAATTTTGCTTCTGGGGTTATGTTGATTGTGTTTCGCCCATTCAAGACGGGTGATTTTGTTGAAGCTGGCGGTGTATCTGGTGTGGTTGAAAAAATTAGTATTTTTAGCACCATGATGCGTACAGGTGATAATAGGGAAATTATTGTGCCGAATGGCAGTATTTATGGTGGTACGATTACTAATTATTCGGCACGCGAGACGCGCCGTATTGATATGGTTTTCGGTATTGGCTATGACGATGACATCAAGAAAGCACAAGATATTTTGCGAGAATTGGCTAATTCAGATGATCGTATTCTCAAAGATCCTGAAATATTGATAGCGGTTTCTGAACTTGCTGATAGCAGTGTGAATTTTGTAGTACGCCCATGGGTTAAGAGTGGTGATTATTGGGCCGTTAAATTTGATTTCACTGAAAAGGTGAAACTAACATTTGATGAACAAGGTATTTCAATTCCTTATCCGCAAATGGATGTGCATACGTCTAAAAGTTAGTGCCTAATCTATTCGACATCGCGGAGCAGTGTCTGAATGTTTCTGATCCTGATACCAAGTGTCAGGAGACTGAACGTGCTGCCGAGGCCTGGGCTGCAGGTGAACTAGAATTTAATAGTAGTTCTCCTGTAGCACCGATAGATGAACCAGGCCGTCCTTCTCGTCCTGAGCTGGTTGCTACCAAACAGCTGCGACAGCGTAAGGCAGGTAGCAAGGAAGGGCATGCGGCGCTTATTCATTCGATTACACATATTGAATTTAATGCAATTAACCTTGCATGGGATGCAGTGTATCGTTTTCGTGATATGCCAGAGCAATATTACGCAGACTGGGTCAAGGTTGCGCGTGAAGAGGCATATCATTTTGGTTTATTACGCGATCATCTGCGTACAGACGGTTATGACTATGGTGATTTCCCTGCCCATGATGGTCTTTGGGATATGGCAAAACAAACTGCGCATGATGGTATGGTGCGAATGGCATTGGTGCCACGGGTATTAGAAGCGCGTGGTTTGGATGTGACGCCGGGGATGATTAAGCGCTTAAAGCAACAAGGCGATCATCGTGCGGTGGAGATTCTCGATATTATTCTACGCGATGAAATTGGCCATGTTGAAATTGGCACGCGCTGGTTTCGTTATCATTGTGAACAGCGTGGCTTAGACTCCGAAAAGGTCTTTGCTGATTTACTTAAGGAATATATGAATGGTGCAGTACGCGGACCATTCCATTATGCGGCACGTAAGCAGGCTGGTTTTACTGAGGCCGAAATGCATATGTTAGAAGGTAAGTAGTCGGAGAAAGGAAAATGAAGAAAGTATTTGGTTTGATTTTTATTATCGCTATGTTATCGGCGTGTGAGCAACAGGTCTCGGATAAGCCTGCAGTAAAGGCACCTTCGGCTGAGGATATTACATTAGCAACGAAACCGGTGATTGAGAAAACGCCGATTAAAATTCTTTTGGTGTACCAAGTACAAGAACCAGGCGTTGACCCATATAAATCACGGATTATTGTTACCGATAAATTTATCCGTCTCGATGATAATAATGATGGTAGAGATTTTGTGCTGGTTAATCGCGCAGATAAAATCGTTTACAGTGTATCTGAGGATAATGACAGTATTTTAGTTGTTAAGCATCGTCCCGTGGACATGAAATCTCCGATTGAACTGTTTCCTGAGACAGTGCGCAAACCAGATGAAAATGCCCCCAAGATTGATGGCCGTGATTTGGTTCATTATATTTTCAAGATTAATGGTGAAGCATGTCAGGATGCGACGATTGCTGAAGGCTTATTAACAGAGGCAACGGAGGCGATTGCTGAGTACCGCCAAATTTTAGCGGGGCAGCATGCAACAACGTTTAAAAGCACTCCAGCTGACCTTCAGAATGCTTGTGATATGGCAATGCATATCTTTCAGCCAGATCGATATTTGAAATTTGGTTTACCTGTTGAAGAACGTGATTACACTGGCTATCAACGTAGTTTGATTGATTTTGATGATGACTATGAAGTGAATCCAGCTTTATTTATTTTGCCGACAGAATTTGAACAATTCTCGATTGATGAATTACAAGCGCCAGATAAAGAGGCTACACCGAATAAGGCTTAAGTTCACAACCGATTTTATTGCAGTGTAGCACGCTACCTGTATTGCCCCAGTCGCCTAAAACAATTCGTTTGGCATCCTTACCATTTACCATGAGAGGATGAATGTGGGGACGATGGGTATGGCCATGAATTAGTTGCAATACGTCATGTTGCTGCATGGCTGCAACGACGGCATCTGTATTTACATCCATAATTGCTTCAGGCGTGTCTTTAAGATGTTTGCGGCTCATGCTGCGATATTCTTTTGCTTGTTGAATTCGTTCTTTAAGCGGTTGGCTAAGAAAACGTGATTTCCAATTATCACTGCGCAACATAGAACGTGATTCTTGATGTTGTACATCATCGGTACAAAGGCTGTCACCGTGCATTAATAAAGTTGGCATACCATAAAGGTCGATAATGGTTGGGTCGTTTAACAATTGGCAACCGGTGCGTTTAACGAAGCCAGCAGAAAACAAAAAATCCCGATTACCCGACATGATGTACAAGGGGATACCTTTATCAGATAGTGCGCGTAATTCATTAATGAAAAGCTGAGTGCTTTCGCGATCATCATCATCACCGACCCATGCTTCAAATAGATCGCCAAGAATATATAGCGCATCAGCAGTCGGAGCCTGTTCGCGCATAAAATGCACGAACAGTTCCGTTAGTTCAGGTAGGTTTGCATCGAGATGCAGATCGGAAATAAAAAGAGTGCTCATTCAAGCTTATCGAAGATTAATTAATCTTCTTTAGAGTCTTCAACAATCTCAACGCTTTCAATAATCACATCTTCGACAGGAACATCCTGGTGCATGCCGGCACTACCTGTATCGACTTTTTCAATGGCTTGGACAACATCGAGGCCATCAACTACTTTACCAAATACACAATAACCCCAGCCTTGTGAAGTAGGGGCGGAATGATTTAGGAAGCTATTGTCTTTTGTGTTAATAAAAAATTGCGAAGTGGCAGAATCAGGAACATTGGTACGCGCCATCGCAATGGTGCCGAGATCATTAGAAAGACCGTTGTCAGCTTCATTTTTAATGGGGTCACGATTTTGTTTTTCTTTCATCCCGGCTTCCATACCACCGCCTTGAATCATAAAGCCCTTAATGACGCGGTGAAAGATTGTGCCTTCGTAATGACCATCGTTTACATATTGCATAAAGTTTTCGACAGTGGCCGGTGCTTTTTCAGCATCTAGTTCGAGCGTGATGCTGCCGTGGTTAGTATTTATTTTGATCATAATTAATATCCTGAATTTTACGAGAATTATTCAATTATCATTTTATTTATGACAATTTTTGTTACGGGGGCGTCTTTTGCAAACGGGCCGCCTGAGCTTGTTTTAGTTTGGCGTATTACACCAACAGTATCCATGCCGTCGATAACCTTGCCGAAGACGGCGTAACCATAACCACGTGGTGTTGGGTTTTTGTGATCAAGGAAACTATTGTCTTTTAGGTTAATAAAAAATTGTGAAGTGGCAGAGTGCACGGCATTTGTTCGCGCCATTGCAATGGTGCCATGTAGATTTTTGAGCCCGTTACCGCCTTCATTAACAATGGGTGGTTGAGTTGGCCGACGATTATAGTTTTCGTCAAACCCGCCACCTTGAATCATAAAATTATCAATCACACGATGAAAGATAGTACCTTCGTAGGCACCACTTTTAACATAAGAAAGGAAGTTTTTAACTGAAATGGGTGCTTTCTCACGATCCAATTCAAGAACGATATCACCAGCCGATGTTTGCATACGAACTTTCACGAGGTCAGCGGCGTAGCTATTTGGCGCGATGGCAACAAGGATTAACAGTAACAGTGTTTGTTTTATTCTAAATAGGGTTGTTTTCATGGTGTCTTCTGCTTAATGTTAGGTTCGATGAGGCTTATAATATAGCCTTTATAGCGTCGATGAAAGGTCGGCTTTGTTGTTCGCCTCGCAATCCGCTACCATTTGCCGTTACATGGAATAAATGAACACGCCGCTGGAGGCTGATTCACAGTGCTAGAGATCTATAACACCCTAATTGGTAAAAAGGCGCCTTTCGAGCCAATTGACCCTAATAATATTCGACTCTATGTCTGTGGTATGACGGTTTATGACCTCTGTCATTTGGGGCATGCTCGTGTGTTGGTCGTATTTGATGTGGTAAATCGTTATCTGCGTCATGTTTATGGTGAAGACAAGGTCACCTATGTTCGTAATATTACGGATATTGATGACAAGATTATTCAACGCGCTAATGAAAATGGTGAACCATTTGATAGTCTGACGGATCGTTTTATTAATGAAATGAATCAAGATGCAGATGCCTTGGCTGTACGTCGTCCTGATCAAGAACCACGTGCGACGGCATATATGCAACAAATCATTGATATGGTCGCGACACTGATTGAAAAAGGTTTTGCCTACCCTGCAGATAATGGTGATGTTTATTACAGCGTGAATAGCTTTGCTGAGTATGGCGCTCTTTCAAAAAAACAATTAGAAGACTTGCAGGCGGGTGCACGTGTTGAGGTTAATCAAGGTAAACGAGATCCTTTAGATTTTGTTCTATGGAAATCAGTTAAACCAGACGAGCCGAGTTGGGATTCTCCTTGGGGCAAGGGGCGACCCGGTTGGCACATAGAATGTTCTGCCATGTCGACACATTGCTTAGGTGATCATTTTGATATTCATGGCGGAGGTATGGATTTGCAATTTCCACACCATGAAAATGAAATTGCACAATCTGAAGCAGCGACTGGCAAGAAATTTGTTAATGTCTGGATGCATAATGGCTTTGTTCGCATCGATGATGAAAAGATGTCAAAGTCCTTGGGTAACTTTTTTACCGTGCGTGAAATTTTGGCGCAATATAAACCAGAAGTAGTTCGTTATTTCGTAACTGGTAGTCATTACCGCAGTCCATTGAATTATTCTGATAAGCAATTAGACATGGCACATTCAGCGCTTGATGCTTTTTATACAAGTTTGCGTGATCTTGAACCTGTAAAAGAAGTCGTAGAGACAGAATATTCAACACGATTTTATACGGCGATGGATGATGACTTTAATACTGCAGGTGGACTTGCGGTGTTATCAGACTTACGGCATGCAATTAATAAAGCAAAGACCACAGGGGATAATGTGGCGGCTAATAAACTTGCCGGTGAGTTAATTAAGTTAGCCGATCTGTTAGGTTTGTTGCAGACGAGCCCCGATGAATGGTTTTCTGGTGCAACCGATGCGGCTGATGCCGCAGAGATAGATGCACTGGTTATTGCGCGTGATGCGGCGCGTGACAGTAAAAACTGGGCAGAGGCGGATAGATTACGTGATGAATTGATGGCAATGGGCATTATTCTTGAAGACAGCACAGGAAAAACACGCTGGCGAAGGGAATAATTTCAGGATTCTGTGGTCATACTTATCAGTCGATATAAAAAAAAGAGGATTTGAGATGCGTATTTGGTTAATACTGGGATTGGCACTATGGGCCATTGGCCTGCAAGCTGCGGAACGCGGTCAACAAACAGAAGATACTAAGCATGTTAAAGCCTGGAATAATTTCGCTGATAAGCTGCTAGCGATGCATGAGCAGGTTATTTCTACGAATAAAGTCAAAGAAACAACACGTCTTGGTCGTTATCGTAATGATCCTCCTTTCTACAAAGAACATGCTTACCATGATGCCAAGACAGGTAAATTATTGTCGCGTGTGCAGTGGGAAATCGATAACCCCAAAAACCTACATGTGCTTGAGTTATTTTTATATGACGATAAAGGTAGGCTAAAACGTGACTATACGGTTGCCTTTTTACCTGGGCATCGAAATGCACCGTCTCAAACCGTCGTTACTCTTTATGGTTATAACGGTAAGTTAAAAGCCTTTCGTAATTTTGATGCAAACGGTGAAGCAACCTATGAGAGTTGTGATGGTGATTTAAACGGTCAGTATGTGCAGTTAAGTTTTGAGGATTTCGAAATTGCTGATTTACGTCGTAATACTAAGGGCATAAGCAGTAGCGCAGAATACAAAGCGTGTTTTAACGCTATGCCTCTTGATGCGGACAAGGTATTACCCCCTACACTTTAAACTTGATTTTCCTCGCGTTGTTCTGCAGCGTCGAGGGTGTTTTCTAATAACGTCGCGACGGTCATTGGGCCTACACCACCGGGAACAGGGGTGATCCACGCGGCGTTTTTTATTGCTTCTTTAAATTCAACATCGCCAGCTAATTTTCCAGTGTCTAAACGATTGATACCAACATCAATCACAATTGCACCAGGCTTAATCCATTCACCTTTTACGAAATCAGGAATACCTACACCGGCGACAACAATATCGGCAGCAGCAATTTTTCCAGCAAGATCTTTAGTCTTGCTATGACAAATAGTCACGGTGCAGCGCGCCATAAGAAGTTCGAGAGCCATAGGACGACCAACAATATTCGATGCGCCAATCACAACGGCATCTAAGCCTGCTAGTTCGATACCTGTTGATTCAAGTAATGTCATTACACCTCTTGGAGTGCAAGGGCGTAACAGTGGTCTGCGTTGTGCAAGACGGCCAAAGTTGTAAGGGTGAAAACCATCAACGTCTTTGTGTGGATTAATGTGATCAATAACGAGATCGGCATCAAGGTGTTCAGGTAAAGGCAGTTGCACAAGAATGCCATCAACATCGGGATTGGTGTTTAACTCATCAATGAGTGTAAGTAATTCTGATTGGCTGGTTGATGCAGGGAGATCATAGGAAAAGGACACTACACCAGCTTCTTCACAACGTTTTCTTTTACTGTTTACATAAATAGCGGAAGCAGGATCATCACCAAGTAGCACAACAGCTAGGCCGGGCGCACGTTTACCCGTAGCGACTCTCGCGCTAATGCGGTCGCGAACCTTGGAAATAAGCTCATCGGCAATCTGCTTGCCATCAATACGTTGTGCTGTCATTTAAATCTGCCTGTGTTGAGCCTCAAGATAAAGAAAGCGCGATTATACCCGAAATAGTTATGTGATTTCAGCGTAGATGCATTGACGATATCTAAGCGTACGCGTATCATCCCGTGCCTGTTAATTCATGCGTGGATTAGCAGATATATCGGGGTATAGCGCAGTCTGGTAGCGCGCCTGCTTTGGGAGCAGGATGTCGGGAGTTCGAATCTCTCTACCCCGACCATTATTAAGATCGAGGATGCTGAAGTATTATGGGCATTTTCGAGGTTCGAGTAAGAGAGATGAGAACTCCCGACGAAAGTCATAGGGTGAGTTCGACAAGCACTGGAAGTGCTTGAACGCCAAAGGCGGCCCCGCAGGGGTGAGGGCGTAGCCCGAATAATCTCTCTATCCGACCAGATTTATAGTAATTGGCCTGCTCAGCAGCATATACTTTCGATTATGCGCCTGTAGCTCATTTGGATAGAGCATCGGCCTTCTAAGCCGAGGGTAGCAGGTTCGAATCCTGCCAGGCGCGCCATATTTAGGCAGCCTTGCAGGGAATTCGTGGAGAATACGAACCTGCGTTAAAAGGTTGGTTCGACAAAATGGCAGAGCCAATTTGGACAACGTCAAGCGTAGCGAGACGTTGCCCGAAGGGCGATTTGCCGCAGGCAAGAGTCAATCCTGCTAGACAAGTCAATTATCTTAAAGTTTTATGGTGAGCGTAGCTCAGTTGGTAGAGTCCCGGATTGTGATTCCGGTTGTCGTGGGTTCGAGCCCCATCGTTCACCCCATATTAGCGTCGTTGATACCATATTAAGACTATGGTTCAATGCCGCAGCGTTTTTGAGTTATCAAAAACGGGTCGTTAGCTCAGCTGGTAGAGCAGCGGACTCTTAATCCGCGGGTCGGCGGTTCGAACCCGCCACGACCCACCATTATTAAGATAAAAAAGGGTTGCGAACTGTCGTAACCCTTTGTTGTATCTGGCAACAGCGGATTCCGTGTGAAATGCGTGGGATTATAGTGGCTTACCTCGTAGGCCAGAGTCTGTATAATGCCGGTTGGTAAAAGCAGCTTGGTGTATCTATAAACATCAGGTTGTTTATTTAAGAAGTTGATATATATAGTTTATTTGGGGCTGTGGTGAAATTGGTATACACGCCAGATTTAGGTTCTGGTGCCGAGAGGCGTGGGAGTTCGAGTCTCCCCAGCCCCACCATTTATACTTTCCGAGTGAAGCTCAAGCGGTGTTCACTCGAGTTTTTTTGAATTTTTCCGGCATGGCCGGTTTCGAGGATGTGAGACATGCAAGTTTCTGTTGAAAAACGTGATGGTCTAGAACGTTGTATGACCGTTGAACTGCCAGTAGAAGATTTTGAAAAGGCAGTAGAAGGTCGTCTGAAGAACTTGGCTCGTACGGTGAAAATGGATGGTTTCCGTCCAGGTAAAGTCCCCATGAGCGTGGTTAAAACACGTCTAGGTGGTCAAGCTCGCAAAGAGGCGCTTGATGAAGCGATTCAAGCGAGCCTTTATCAAGCAATGAATCAAGAAAACCTCCGTCCTGCTGGTGCTCCGCAGGTTGAGTTCCTACCTCTAGAAGAAGGTAAGGGTCCTAAATACGCGGTGACATTTGAAATCATGCCTGAGCTAACGCTGTCCGATATGAAATCAGCTAAGATTGAAACACCGGCGGTAGAAATCACTGATGCTGATATCGATACAACGATTGACCGTATCCGCGGCCAACGTATGGATTGGAAAGACGTTAAACGTAAATCGAAGAAAGAAGATCAGGTGACAATTGATTTTGTTGGCAAGCTTGATGACGTTGCTTTTGATGGCGGTACAGGTAACGATGTCAAAGTGGTGTTAGGCGCGGGTCAGTTCATCCCTGATTTTGAAAAAGGCCTCATGGGAGTTAAAACGGGTGAAGAAAGCGTTATTGATGCGACTTTCCCTGAAGAATATGGCAATGCGGATCTCGCGGGTAAGACGGTTCAGTTTGAAACCACAATTAAAGCCGTTTGTGAGCCTGTTTTACCTGAAGTTAATGAAGATTTCGTTAAGGCGCTCGGTGTTGAAGGCGGTACAGTTGAATCATTGCGTGCCGACGTTAAAAGCAATATGGAGCGTGAATTAGCTCAAGTTGTGCGTGAAGTGATTAAGACCAACGTAATGGATGCCATTATTGGTGCACATGAGCTTGAAATACCTCAAGTCATGGTGAATGATGAGATTAAGCGTTTAGCCGAGCAGACTAGTCAGATGTTTGCGCAACAAGGTGTCCCAATGCCAGATGCGCCGATTGATGATAGTTTGTACCATGATCAGGCCATACGCCGTGTTTCACTTGGTTTGATTATGTCTGAGATCGTTAGTACACAAGAAATCTCTGCAACTGCCGATAAGGTGCGTGCAGCGGTTGAAGAGATTGCGGCTCCTTACGAGCAGCCAGAAGAGATTATTAACTATTACTATGCTGATAAGAGCCGTTTAGGTGAAATTGAAGCAGTTGTGCTTGAGCAAGGTGTTGTAGATTGGGTGCTCGAGAACGCGGAAGCTGTTGAAAAGAAAGAAAAATTTGATGTATTAATGGCCGCACGAAAGGGCTAGCGCAGAAATTAAAGGAAGCGTTCAGATGACCGATAGCTATAACAACAATGGTATGAATGACGGAATTTACAATAGTGGCCTAGTGCCGATGGTTGTCGAACAGACTTCACGGGGCGAACGCTCTTACGATATCTATTCACGTCTACTGAAGGAACGGGTTATTTTTCTCGTGGGTCAGGTAGAAGACCACATGGCGAATTTGATTGTGGCTCAATTATTGTTCTTAGAGTCAGAGAATCCGGATAAAGACATTCATTTGTACATTAATTCACCAGGTGGTTCGGTGAGCGCGGGTTTGGCTATTTATGACACCATGCAGTTCATCAAACCCGACGTGAGCACGCTGTGTATCGGTATGGCAGCCAGTATGGGCGCCTTATTACTGACAGGTGGTCAGAAAGGTAAGCGCTTTTGTCTACCGCACTCGCGGATGATGATTCACCAACCTTTGGGTGGTGTGCAAGGGCAGGCCTCAGATATTGAGATCCATGCCAAAGAAATGTTATTGGTGAAAGAACGTTTAAACAAGATTATGGTGGAGCACACAGGCCAGGATCTTGAAACAATTGAACGAGACACTGATCGTGACAACTTTATGAGCGGTGAAACTGCTGCAGAATACGGTTTGATTGATACAGTGCTAACAGAACGAAGCCAAGCGGATACGGATAACGATTTAGAGCTATCGTAGCGCTAAAAACAGTCTAAACTGTTTGAAGGTAGTGGAAACGGATTTTCCATATAAATCATAAGGGTATTGACGTGTGATTGGTGCACTTGCATCTTCGTTGAAATCCTAGCAAGGTATAGTACTTGCGATACGCAATTTATAGAGTACCGAGGAAAGATGCATGAGCGATGATGGTCAAAATAGTGGTGATGATAGCGAAAAGCTGTTGTATTGCTCTTTTTGTGGCAAAAGCCAGCACGAAGTACGCAAATTAATTGCAGGTCCTTCTGTATTCGTTTGTGACGAATGTGTTGAGCTGTGTAATGACATCATTCGTGAAGAAGTGCAGGAAAAATCTGCCGTTGCTGCCGGCAGCAAGTTGCCGACACCGCACGAAATTAACCAAATTCTTGATGAGTACGTTATTGGCCAGGCAAATGCCAAGAAAGTACTTTCTGTTGCCGTTTATAATCACTACAAACGTCTTGACGTGGGTGAAGGTAAGCCGGGTGATGTTGAGCTTTCGAAAAGCAACATCATGCTTATTGGTCCGACTGGTAGTGGTAAAACATTATTGGCAGAGACACTCGCGCGTTTATTAAACGTACCGTTTACGATTGCTGATGCAACTACGCTAACTGAAGCAGGTTATGTTGGCGAAGACGTTGAAAACATCATTCAAAAATTATTACAGAAATGTGATTACGATGTTGATAAGGCGCAAACAGGTATCGTTTACATTGATGAAATCGATAAGATTTCACGCAAGTCAGATAATCCATCTATCACTCGTGACGTTTCCGGTGAAGGTGTGCAACAAGCCTTATTAAAATTAATCGAAGGTACGGTTGCTTCTGTTCCACCTCAAGGTGGCCGTAAACATCCACAACAAGAATTTCTGCAAGTGAATACTGCGAACATCATGTTTATTTGTGGTGGTGCATTTGCAGGTCTTGATAAAATTATTCGTGATCGTTCTGAAAAGGGTGGCATTGGTTTTGGTGCAGAAGTAAAAACCAAGGACGAAACCAAAAATATTGGTGAAGTGCTAAGTGACATCGAGCCAGAAGATCTAATCAAGTATGGTCTTATTCCAGAATTTGTTGGCCGTTTACCGGTTGTTGCAACGTTGGAAGAACTGGATAGTGATGCCTTGATTCAAATTTTGACGCAGCCAAAGAATGCAATTACGAAACAGTACCAACGTTTATTTGAAATGGAAAACTGTGAATTGGAATTCCGTGATGATGCCTTGGGTGCAGTGGCCGAGAAAGCCATGGAAAGAAAGACAGGCGCACGTGGCCTGCGCTCGATACTTGAACATGCTTTACTCGACACAATGTACGATTTACCGTCAATGGAAAATGTACAAAAAGTCGTGATAGATGAAAATACCATTAAGGGTGAATCAGAACCGTTAATGATATATGAACAGCCAGACCAAGCTGCGGCTTCAGATTAATATTAAAAGCCCCGCCCTGAGCGGGGCTTTTGCTCTTTACCTGTAATACTTTCTAGGTGGTTGGTGTATTAATAACTAGCATTAATATATGGTTTCAAGCCTTGATTATGACTTAATTAGACCCAATCTATACTAGGCAATACTGCGAAATGAAATACCAGGGATAATTCCCTGCACCGAGAGGCTCCAGCATGGAGAACGAAGAAAAGACATCATCCGTTGTTGACGAAAAAATTAGCGTGATCCCGGTATTACCCCTACGTGACGTAGTGGTATATCCGCACATGGTGATCCCATTGTTTGTCGGCCGTGATAAATCAATTAAAGCGCTTGAAACTGCAATGGAAGCAGATAAGCAGATTATGCTGGTTGCACAAAAAAGTGCCTCTCAAGATGATCCTCAGCCAGATGATATGTACCGCATCGGTACCGTCTCCACGATCCTGCAATTATTAAAATTACCTGATGGCACAGTGAAGGTTTTAGTTGAAGGTGGTGAGCGTGCACGTCTATTGCATTTCATGGGTAATGGCGATGAATATTATAAGGCGCAAGTTTCTGCTATTAAATCAACTGAGCCTGCGGAACGTGAATCCGAAGTATTGTTACGTTCAGTGATGAGTCAATTTGATCAATACGTGAAACTGAATAAAAAAGTACCACCAGAAATTTTATCTTCACTTTCCGGTATTGAAGATCCAGCACGCCTTGCCGACACGATTGCTGCGCACATGTCGTTAAAGCTTGATGAAAAACAATCAGTGCTGGAAATTGTTGATGTACGTGATCGTCTTGAACACTTGATGGCGATTATGGAATCAGAAATCGATATCTTACAAGTAGAAAAGCGTATTCGTAGTCGCGTTAAGAAACAAATGGAAAAGAGTCAACGTGAGTACTATCTGAATGAGCAAATGAAAGCGATTCAGAAAGAATTAGGCGACATGGACGATGTGCCAAACGAAAACGATGAACTACAACAAAAAATTGAAAAAGCAGGCATGACCAAAGAAGCCTTGGAAAAGGCAGAATCTGAATTGAAGAAATTGCAGATGATGTCACCTATGTCGGCTGAAGCAACCGTGGTGCGGAATTACATTGAAGCGCTAACCGGTGTGCCGTGGAAAAAGAAAAGCAAGGTTAAAAAAGATCTTGCCGCTGCTGATTTAGTGCTTAATGAAGATCATTATGGTCTGGAAAAAGTGAAGGAACGTATCCTTGAATATTTAGCTGTACAACAACGTGCTAAAAAGCTCAAAGGACCTATTCTTTGTTTAGTTGGGCCTCCTGGCGTCGGTAAAACCTCGCTTGGTAAATCAATTGCTCGTGCAACAGGGCGTAAATACACTCGCATGGCTTTAGGTGGTGTGCGTGATGAGGCCGAGATTCGTGGTCACCGTCGAACCTATATTGGTTCAATGCCTGGTAAAATAGTACAAAAATTGAGCAAGGCCGGAACACGTAATCCATTATTCCTGCTTGATGAGCTGGATAAAATGTCGACGGATTTCCGTGGAGATCCTGCATCCGCGTTATTGGAAGTGCTCGATCCTGAGCAAAATCATGCTTTTAATGATCATTACCTTGAAGTGGATTACGACCTATCGGATGTCATGTTTGTTGCAACAGCCAATAGTATGAATATTCCGGCTCCATTACTTGATCGTATGGAAGTGATTCGTCTTTCTGGTTACACCGAAGATGAAAAACTGAATATTGCGCGTCGTTATTTAGCGCCAAAGCAGATTAAGAGCAATGGTCTGAAGGAAGAAGAAATTCAAATTGCTGACTCGGCGATTACTGACATTATCCGTTACTACACGCGTGAAGCGGGTGTACGTAGTCTTGAGCGTGAATTGTCTAAGATTTGCCGTAAGGTGGTGAAAGCTATTTTACTTTCGGCGAAAACCAAGCTCGTAAAAGTTACCTCAAAGAATTTAGAGAAATATCTCGGTGTACAACGCTTCCGTTACGGTGAAGCGGATAACACTGACCAAATTGGTCAAGTTACCGGTTTAGCCTGGACAGAAGTGGGTGGTGATTTACTTACCATTGAAGCTGCTGTGATTGCAGGTAAGGGTAAGCCTCTTTATACCGGCCAATTGGGTGACGTGATGCAGGAGTCTATTTCTGCAGCGATGACTGTGGTGCGAACCCGAGCCGAGATATTAGGTATTGATCCCGAGTTTTATCAGAAATTTGATTTCCATATCCACGTTCCAGATGGGGCGACACCGAAAGATGGACCGAGTGCCGGTGCAGCAATGTGCACAGCACTTGTTTCTGCCCTAGCAGGTATACCTGTTCGTGCTGATGTGGCTATGACGGGTGAAATCACTTTGCGTGGTGAAGTACTCCCTATCGGGGGCTTAAAGGAGAAATTACTTGCTGCTCACCGCGGTGGAATTAAAACAGTCTTGATACCTCATGAAAATGAGCGTGATTTGGCTGAGATACCTAAGAGCATATTAGAGGAACTGACGATTAAACCAGTACGCTGGATTGATGAAGTTCTAGAAGTCGCGCTGACAAAAATGCCTGAACCTCTGGTTAAAGCGGCAGGAGCAGGCTCAAGTAAATCAAAGCCGGAATCGGGTAAGGGTAAATCAGTTCATCATCACTGAGTTATTACTACGGATACCGAATACGACAAAATATATCAAATATGCTAAATATAAAAATGGCCAGTAGAATATTCTACTGGCCTTTTTTCTGTGAGTTTGTCGCTCAGACCTAAAATTTTTATTAACCATGAAAGCTAACTGCTTGATGTTACGAGACGTCATCTTAATTTCTGTTTTGCGTGCGTCGTCACGTTTTAAATAATAATTTTTATGCCACACTGGCCTTGCTTGACAGCTATCAGGTGCTATGGGATAAGAGAAGTGGCTTATGTTCCCAAAAGATAAAATAGAGAGAAAAAATATTCGACTGTCGTTATGTTTGAGGCGGTTTGGAAATAAATAACAATACAGGGGAGTTAATTAGAATGAATAAAGCGGAATTAATCGACGCAGTCGCAGAAAGCGCAGACCTTTCTAAGGCATCAGCAACACGAGCTTTGGATGGGGCGCTTGACGCAATCCTCACCGCCCTTAAAGGCGGTGATCAAGTTACATTAGTAGGCTTTGGTACCTTTTCTGTTCGTGCCCGTGCAGCACGTACTGGACGCAACCCAAGAACCGGCGAACCTATCCAAATTAAGGCTTCAAATGTTCCCGCATTTAAGGCTGGTAAAGCATTAAAAGATGCCGTAAACTAGCGCGCCTCTGAACAAGGGGTAGTTAGGAAATAGAAATATTCCTTCCTCTTGGGTGCTTAGCTCAGCTGGGAGAGCGTCGCCCTTACAAGGCGAATGTCGGGGGTTCGATCCCCTCAGCACCCACCAAGCGCTGGAGCGGTAGTTCAGCTGGTTAGAATACCGGCCTGTCACGCCGGTGGTCGCGGGTTCGAATCCCGTCCGCTCCGCCATTACGGCGACGAAGGGTGTACCTATAAATGGTACGCCCTTTGTTTTTTCTGCCGTCTACTTCATAATACTGTCCATTACATAATAAACTTCAGAGTACAGATCCATGATGCAAGCTATTCGTGACGGCGCCCAAAGCTGGGTGTCGTGGATTATCGTAGGTTTTCTTATTCTTGTATTTGCCTTATTTGGTATACAAGGTTATGTCGGCAATACCGGTAGTTCAGATGTTGCTGAAGTTAATGGCCTCACTATTACTGAACGAGACTTCGATAATCAATACCGTAATTATCGAGATCAACAACGCCAGCAATTATTGAAGGTGTTGGGTAACGACGTTGATAATCCTTTGTTCAAGCAACTCTTTAATGAAACGGTTATGCGCCAACGAGTGCTTGATGGCATGGTGCAATCTCGGCTGTTGTCTCTTGCGGCGGTTGAAGCGGGTTTTAATATTGGCGATGAACAAATCAATGAGATTATTCGTCAGGTACCTGTATTTCAGCTTGATGGTAAGTTCGATAAAGAAACCTACAAACAAGCACTGCGTTTTCAAGGTATGAATAATAAAGTTTTTAAAGCGCGACTCAAGCAAGATGAAATTACGGCACAGTTTGTTGCTGGCGTGGCTAATAGTGCATTCGTTACACCGGCTCAAGTTGATAGTTGGTTAGGCTTGCAGAATCAAAAGCGAAGCTTCACTTCATTGACGCTTAAAGCGAAAGATTATCAGCATCAAGCGAGTATTGATGATGATATGATCAAGACGTATTACGATCAAAATACGGCCCGTTTCATGACAGAAGAACAAGTGTCACTTGATTATGTTGAGTTATCCGCAGAGAACCTGTCAGAACAAGCTGCTGCAGATGAGCAAGCCCTGCGAGATTTTTATGAAGAGCGCACAGCCGACTATGCTGTTATTGATACGACGCAACAGATCGCAACATTGAATGCATTGCGTAAGCGTTTTGGTGAAGGTGAAAATTTTGCAAAGCTGGCCAAAGAAGCATCGCAAGATAGTGGTTCGGTGAACGCTGGCGGTAAGATCGGTTTGATTAGCCGTATTGATATGGAGCAAGCTTTCACTGATGCGGCCTTTGCTTTGAAAGAAGGTGAAGTAAGCCAACCGGTACAAACTTCATTCGGTATGCATATTATTAAAGTGAATAGTATTGACGGTGAGCAACGCGATGTTAGTCACATCCTTCTTAATATTGATACTGCAAAATTTCGTACGCGCAGCTTTGAAGAAGCGCGTATTGAGATTGAAAAAGAATTTCGTAGTAATGCAATTGTTCGGCGGTTTGGCGAGCAGTTCCAATTACTCTCCAATATAAGTTATGAGCAACCGAATACATTAGAGCCTGTTACTGCTGAACTCGGGTTGCCTGTTAAAAGTACCGAGAGTTTTACGCGTAAAGGCGGCAAAGGTTTGACGGCAAATCCAGCTGTGATCACAGCCGCATTTAGTACTGATGTGTTGGCAGGCAATAACAGTGACCCAATTGAATTAACCGATGATCACTTTATCGTATTGCGGGTTAAAGAATACCAACCAGCAGCGCCTAAACCACTGGCCGAAGTAAACGATGCCATCATTCAAAATCTATTGAATGAGGCAGGTCAGAAAAAGATAAGAGAAAAAGCAGCCGAATTATTGCTTAAGCTTGCTGACACTGCTTCGTTGAATGATTTGGCGGTACTTGAAAAAGCCGCTTTGCAAAAGAACAGCACAATTACACGTACTGAGAAGAAACAGTCACGTGAAGTCATTCGGGCACTCTTTAGTATGCCGCGCCCACAAGAAGGTAAACCGACACATCAGAGCGTGGAGTTAGTTAACGGTGATATTAGTATTATTGCCTTAGTCAATGTTGAGGATGGTGATGTTAGCAAAGCGAGTAATGAAGAGCTCCTTGCGGCAACTAAGACATTAACGCAGCAATTTTCTTCACGTGATGTGACCGCTTTACGAACCGATTTACGCCAATCAGCAGATGTGACTATTTTTGCGAAAAACAATACAGATAATGCACAGCCTTAGAAACCACTAATACGCGAGCATATCGCAGGGAGAGTTCGCGTATGAAACTTCATTGGCAGATAATTATTGCACTTGGTGTGGCGATTGCTTTTGGTTTAGCGACGTCATTTGAGTGGGATAGTGCATTGTTAGGGTTCGGCCTTTACTCTACGTATAAATTCATTGGTACATTATTTCTTAATGCACTGAAAATGATTATTGTGCCGCTGGTTGTTTCATCTATTATTGTTGGCGTTGCCGGCATTGGCTCATCGGGTGGCTTCGGTCGTCTTGGTGGTAAAACACTCCTTTATTATCTCGCAACAACATTTATTTCAGTCACCATTGGCTTGATGGTTGTTAATGCAATTGAACCAGGCATTGTTGGTGGCGAACCGGTCAAAGATCAAATTAATCTCACTGCGGATGTTTCCGCGATCACTGCTAAAGTCGAAGGACGTGGTGCTAGTGACGTGGTTGAGGTGTTTATTCGTATGGTTCCACCTAATATTGTTGCAGCGGCAGCGGATGGACAAATGCTCGGGCTTATATTCTTCAGTTTGTTATTTGGTTATTTCATGGCACGAATTGGTGAGCCTTATGCGGGGAGCCAATACAGTTTTTGGCAGGGCATATATGAGGTGATGTTGCGCATTACTTTATTTGTTATGAAATTTGCTCCAATTGGGGTATTTGGTTTAGTGGCTGCAGTCGTTGCGGATACGGGGGCAGAAAACTTTTTCAAGTTGATGGAAACACTAGGCTGGTTCTTCCTGAGCGTCATCCTTGCCTTATCGATTCATATGTTTGTTGTGATGCCATTGATTTTGCGTTTCATTGCCGGTGTTAATCCCTTGCGTCACTACCGTGCAATGGCACCTGCATTGTTAACTGCGTTTTCAACAGCGTCATCATCAGCGACTTTACCGTTAACAATGGAATGTGTCGAAAAGAATGCCGGTGTTTCTAATCGTACTAGTAGTTTTGTGTTACCACTGGGTTCAACGGTGAATATGGATGGTACCGCATTGTATGAATGTGTTGCTGCTATGTTTATTGCACAGGCTTATGGTTTGGATCTAAGTTTTACACAACAATTCGCGATTGTGTTGTTGGCACTACTCACCTCAATTGGTGTGGCAGGGATTCCATCGGCTAGTCTTGTCGCGATTACCATCATCCTGAGTTATATCGGTTTACCTGCAGAAGGCATTGCCTTAATTTTTGTTGTCGATCGTATTCTTGATATGTGTCGTACCTCTGTGAATATATTTAGTGATTCTTGCGGCGCGGTAACAATTGGTAAGCTGGAGGGGGAAGAAGGTATCCTGGACAAATAGCCCTTAAGTACTCTCCTGTTTGGGTATTACATACGGGATATCAAACCAGAAACGGCTACCTTGATCAGGGGTAGACTCCATACTTATCTTTCCTGACATGGCCTTAACTAAATGGCTACATATTGATAAGCCCAATCCAGTACCACCAATTTTACGTGTTGAGCTCGCATCGACTTGATAAAACTTCTCAAATATTTGCTCATGACTTTCTTTCGAGATACCCATTCCTGTATCGATTATTTCAAAGCGGATTAAAGGGGTGGTATTCGAATCAATAAGTCGGATATTAAATGTAACACTGCCATTTTGAGTGTATTTTATCGCATTGTTAACTAGATTTATCAGTACCTGATATAAACGGGCTGGATCGAGAAGTAATAGTGTTTCAATTCGCGGGTCGATGTTGGTGTTGAGCTGCAGCCCTTTTTCGTTGGCAGAATATTTTAAAGATTTAGTAACATTGTTAACTTCATCACGGATGTTAACCGGTTCAAGATTTATTTTTATATCTTCGGCATCAATCTTTGAGAAATCGAGCAAGTCATTTATTAAGGTGAGCAGGTGTGTGGAATTTTGATGGGCCATATTAACCATATGCTCACCTGTTTCATTTAGCTTACCAAGTTTGCCGCTACGTAGAATACCTATCACGCTAAAAATAGCATTCATTGGTGTTCGAATTTCATGACTCATATTGGCAAGGAAATCAGACTTCGCAATATTGGCTGCTTCAGATTCTTTCTGGGCATCTTCAAGTTTGTAATTTGTTGTTTGCAATTCGCGGTTGATCGATAGCATGGCACGTGCAGAATGCGAGATCTTATTAAAGATATAGGCAGTAATGATACTGCCAAAAATAAGCATTGATATTGCAATGAGTACAAGATAATTTACCGTGTTCTGGTAGGCATCACGAGCACCTTCCAGATTAACCATATTACGTTTTTTTTGTGTATTAACGAGTCGGTCCAGATAGGAAAGTGATTGCTCCTGTGCTTGACTGACAGATTCTACCAAGGCCATTGCTTTATCGTCTTTACCCTCAATGGCATATTGAGCGAGTTCTGACTGTTTGGGTTGGCTGGTATTCAGTGAGATGGAAAATCTTTCTATCATTAAAATTTCTTCAGAGCTAAGAGGTAACGCCATTAATTTTTCTCTGGTGGCAATGAATTTACCTGCTAAATTGGAATGCCTAATCCTATGTTCATCTCGCAGAAATGAATCTTTTGTTGCAAGCATCCTGTGTAAGTTGAAAGTACGTTCACGGGCAAGATGACGCATGTTGTAATAGAGGGTGGTTTTCTTGTTATTGAGTTCGATGACGCGAGTGATATTGTTATTGGCATCATTTATTTGCAGGTAGGCAAGAATGCTTAAACCGCTCATTAGTACACCCATGAACAGAAAACCAAACAGCACCATACGACGCATCGAATGCGCATATTCTAAGGAAGCATTTACGTATTCGGTATGAATCACAGTGTTATAGCAAGAGATTTCATTCTCTTATTTTAGATGATCAATGGCTTTAATATTAGGAAAAGATTGTAAATGATTGTAATACTAAGTGTAGGTCTATTGGGATGTGGGTTCCTATAGACCTACACGTTGAGTAGATGTTGCTCAGCTAGCCTAAAACAGGCTCTAGTTTTATTCGGCCTCTTTAGGTGGTTCCGCGAAATCCATACCTACTGTGTTATATCCTGCATCGACGTAAGTAATTTCACCGGTCATACCTGAGGCGAGATCTGAACAGAGAAAGGCGCCGACATTACCCACTTCATCAATGGTGACATTACGGCGCAGTGGAGCTGTTGCTGCAAAACGATCCAGCATCTTGCGGAAACCACTAATACCTGACGCGGCAAGGGTACGAATTGGGCCGGCTGAGATGGCGTTAACACGAATACCATCAGGTCCCAGATCTCTTGCCATATAACGGACATTGGCTTCAAGACTCGCCTTAGCCAGGCCCATTACGTTGTAATTCGGTATCGCACGCTCAGCGCCAAGGTAACTTAAAGTGAGCAGGGCACCATCACGGCCTTCCATCATGTTGCGGCCAGCTTTCGCGAGGGCTGCAAAACTGTAGGAGCTGATTTCATGAGCGGTATTAAAGCCATCGCGTGTTACTGCATCGAGATAGCTACCTTCTAATTCGCTTTTGGGTGCGAAGGCGACGGAATGCACGATGATATCAAGGTGATCCCAGAAGTTATCGAGTTCCTCAAAAACCTTCTCAATTTGCTCGTCACTACCCACATCACAAGGCAGGCAGATATCAGAATCGAGCTCAGTGGCCATTTTCTCGACACGACCCTGTAATTTCTCTGTTTGGTAAGTAAAAGCGAGTTCTGCACCTTGAGCACGCATGGCCTTGGCAATACCCCAGGCGATTGAACGATTGCTGGCACAGCCAACGATGAGGGCGCGCTTACCTTCTAAAAATCCCATAATATTACCTTTCTTCAGTCTTTACGGGCGTGTAGCATATAAGGGACGCTACGGTGCCCAACATTGTTATAAAGTGAATGGTAACACGCATGGTTTAACTGGTCTAAACTGGCAAACCTAGATATAGATAATAAAACGGAATAATAAAAGAAATGGTCTGGCGAAGTGCCTTTATAATCTGCTTATTTTCACTTGTCTCATGTGGCGAGGGAAATTGGAATAATCCGTATCCTAAGGCCGATAGGCTTGCGAATACATTTTATGCTTCGTTTGATAAACGTCCCAAGCATCTCGACCCTGCGCAATCTTATAGTTCTAATGAATATGAGTTTATTGCCAATATTTACATGCCACCGTTGCAATATCATTATTTGAAACGACCTTATGAATTGATTCCATTTTCTGCGTCTGAAATGCCGAGTGTGCGTTATTTGGATGATGAAGGAAAAACACTCGCAAAGGATGTTGCAGTAAGCAAGATCGTCTTTAGTGAATATACGATCAAGATTCGGCAGGGTATTCAATACCAGCCGCACCCTGCATTTGCTAAAAATGAAGCGGGGGAATATCTATACCATGATCTCGCGGCAGAACAGTTTGAAAATATTTATGTGTTGTCAGATTTCCCGAAAACCTCAACACGCGAATTAACTGCGCAAGATTATGTGTATCAATTAAAGCGCCTTGCTCATCCTAAATTGAATTCACCTATTTTTGGTATCATGTCAGATTATATTGTGGGTTTGCCGGAGTTAGCGAAGACCTTATCGGCTGCATATAAAAAAGGTGTAAAAACAGTTGAATTGGAAGACGATTTTTATCTTGATTTGCGAAATTTCGATCTTGAGGGTGTAAAGATCGTTGATCGTTATACCTATACAATAAAAATTAAAGGAAAATATCCACAGCTTGCATATTGGATGACCTTGCCATTTTTCTCGCCGATGCCTTTTGAAGCAGAACAATTTTATGCTCAAGCAGGCATGGTGGATAAAAACATTACATTAGATTGGTATCCAGTAGGCTCAGGGCCATATATGTTATCGGTGAATAATCCAAATCTAAAAATGGTCATGGAACGTAATCCAAATTATATGGATGAGCGTTACCCGACAGAAGGTGACCCCGGTGATGCAGAAGAAGGGTTGTTAATTGATGCTGGGAAAGCAATGCCGTTCATTGATAAAATAATTTTCAGTCTTGAACGTGAAGGGATTCCGTATTGGAATAAATTTCTGCAAGGTTATTATGATAGCTCGGGTATTAGCTCAGATAGTTTTGATCAGGCAGTGAGCATTACAACGCAAGGTGATCCGACCTTAACGGACGCAATGGGAACCAAAGGCATTAGTTTGTTAACCGCGATTAAGGCATCTACCTATTACACTGGTTTTAATATGATGGATCCAGTGATTGGTGGTTTGTCAGAACGCGCGCGCAAGTTACGTCGCGCTATTGCTATTGCAGTAGATTACGAAGAATACATTTCAATATTCTTAAATGGTCGCGGTCTTGAGGCACAGGGGCCGTTACCACCGGGTATGTATGGCAGTCGTGAAGGCCAATCAGGAATAAACCCCTATATTTATGATTGGGTGAACGGTAAAGCGAAACGCAAGCCATTAGCTATTGCACAGCAGCTGTTGAGTGAGGCCGGTTATCCTAATGGCATCGATAAAAAGACTGGCGAACAACTCATACTTAATCTTGATACGGCGGCAACCGGACCAGACGCCAAGTCACAATTAGATTGGTGGCGTAAACAATATGCAAAACTGAACATTGAATTAAATATTCGCAGTACGGATTACAATCGTTTCCAAGATAAAATGCATAATGGCTCGGCGCAAATATTCGAATGGGGTTGGAATGCAGATTACCCCGATCCAGAAAATTTTATGTTCTTGCTATATGGACCAAATGGAAAAGTGGGTAAGGGTGGCGTGAACTCAGCCAATTACGACAGCCCAGAGTTTAATAAGTTATTTGAACAAATGAAGAATATGGATAATGGCCCGCAGCGTGTAGCGCTTATTGATAAGATGGTGAACATTGCCCAGAAAGACAGCCCTTGGTTGTGGGGCTTGCATCCTAAGTCATTTAGTCTACACCATAGTTGGTATCACAATATTAAGCCGAATGTGATGGCGAACAATACCCTGAAATATAAAAGACTTGAACCACAGTTACGTGCAGAAAAGCGCGGCGCTTGGAATAAGCCAGTAATATGGCCCTTATACTTTATGGCAACGTTATTGATTCTATTGGTCTTGCCAGGAATTATTAGTTACCGACGTAAAGAACATGGCAAGGGTGGTGTGAACTGATGTTGGCTTATATTACTCGTCGTATTTTTTATGCAATTCCTATTTTGATTGGTGTGAATTTAATAACCTTCGCTTTATTCTTTGTTGTGAATACCCCAGATAATATTGCACGATTACAATTAGGCGTTAAGAATGTCACGCCAGAAGCAATCCAAAAATGGAAGGCCAATCATGGTTATGATAAGCCACTATTAATAAATTCTGAAAAGAGTGGCTTGGCCTCTGTTACTGAAACTATCTTTTACACAAAGTCAGTAAGATTATTTGTATTTGATTTTGGCGTGTCCGATGAAGGTAGAGATATTAGTCATGATATTACAACCCGCATGTGGCCAAGCCTAGCGATCGCGATCCCTAGCCTGATCGTCGGTTTGCTGGTGAATATTACTCTATCGATGTTGCTCGCATTTTTTCGTGGTACCTATATTGACCTGATTGGTGTTATGACGGGTGTAGTTTTATTATCTATATCGATCATGTTTTATATCATTCTTGGCCAGTTCGTGATGAGTAAACTCTGGCACCTTGTACCGATTTCCGGTTACTCGGAAGGGGTGGCCGGAATAAAGTTTTTGATTATGCCTGTTTTAATTGGTGTCTTTGCGGGGATAGGAGGAGGAACTCGTTGGTATCGGACAATATTCCTGGAGGAAATTAACAAAGATTATGTTCGTACTGCACGTGCCAAGGGCCTATCTGAATTGCGTGTATTGTTCCGCCATACTCTGCACAATGCGATGATCCCTATCCTGACCGGCGTTGTTATTGTTATTCCTACATTATTTTTGGGTAGCCTGTTGACCGAATCGTTCTTTGGTATCCCAGGTCTCGGTAGCTATACGATCGATGCGATTCATGCTCAGGACTTTTCGATTGTACGTGCCATGGTTTTCCTTGGCTCGGTGCTCTATATCATTGGGCTTATTCTCACTGATATTTCTTACACGCTCGTTGACCCACGGATCAGGTTGAACTGACATGGCAGAGATACGCTTTATTGACAGTTTTATGATGAGTGTTCTGTGGACAGACTGGCTTATTTATATTCTGCTTGGTCTTATCACGCTGTATGTTCTTTATGCACGTAGACATGAACACTTGTGTGCGCCGTGGAGGCAGATACTCACTCGTCGCCTTGCTATGAGTGCGAGTATCGTCTTGCTCGCCTTTATCACGATTGGTGTACTCGACTCGGTACACTTCCGCGAAGCGGAAGGTCTGAAGACAGATGGCACGGTACGTTACAGCAGTGAGGTTACCAGCTTGTTCGAACAGCTTGTTCTGCCACTCAAGAGAAATGTCGAAAAGACCTACTCGGCACCGTTCGCAAGTCGACTCTATGCGAAGGAAAACATCGAGCTACCGGATGGTAGTGTCACGCGCAATTACCCGAGGTTGTTGCATGGCGGCGCCCACCTAGATAACCCAGCGACACAACGTGGCGGGGATATTGTCGCACGTATTATAACGGCAAGTTGGCAGGCGGCCCTATTCGTTTTTGTACTTGTGATGTTGTTCGCAGCATGGCGTAGTCGGCGAAAACAACTTCCGTTTCCATGCGTGTTGAAACGCATGTGGCAGGGCAGGGATACGCTACCGTGGAAGTCGATGATTACAACCCTAGCTATATTGGTGCTGTTTATATGTCTCGCCATCCAACTTAGTACGGTTTACCACGTTTTTGGCACTGACAAGGTTGGCCAGGATGTATTTTATTTAACGTTAAAGAGTGTCCGTACCGGTCTCATCATTGGTACTTTGACGACGCTCATCATGCTGCCGTTTGCGATCATGCTGGGCATTATGGCGGGATTTTTCCGCGGTTGGGTTGATGATCTAGTGCAATATATTTATACAACTCTGAGTTCAGTTCCCGATATATTGCTCATTGCAGCTGGGGTGCTATTAATTCAGGTTTTTATCGAAAATAACGCAGAACTTTTCCCTACCTTGCAGCATAGAGCAGATGCGAAACTGGTGTTCTTGTGCCTGATTCTCGGTATCACAAGCTGGACAGGCCTTTGCCGCCTGTTACGTGGTGAATCACTGAAACTGCGCGAGGTTGACTATATCCAAGCCGCGCAAGCATTTGGTGTGAGTAATATGAAAATCATCATGCGACATATCCTGCCAAATGTTATGCATATTGTTTTGATTGTCATTGTACTCGGTTTCAGTGGCCTAGTACTGGCTGAGGCTGTGTTGTCATATGTCGGTGTTGGCGTTGATCCTTCTATGACTAGCTGGGGAAATATGATTAACGGTGCACGATTAGAAATGGCACGAGAACCTATTGTCTGGTGGTCGCTCGTTGCGGCATTTAGTTTAATGTTTATGCTGGTGCTGTCGGCAAATCTTTTTGCCGATGCTGTACGTGATGCCTTTGATCCACGGTTACGCAAGTAATAAGAAATAAAATATCAATGAATAAAAATTTAATAAAAGTCAGTAACCTTAAAACATGGTTTGATACACCAAGAGGCATTCTACGTGCGGTTGACGGTGTCAGTTTTGATATTCGCAAAGGCGAAACGTTCGCTTTATTAGGTGAATCTGGTTGTGGTAAATCAATAACAGCATTGTCATTGATGCAACTAGTCCCACAACCTGCTGGGCGTATTGTTGCTGGTAGCGCTTATCTTGATGGTGATGACATACTGCAATATTCAGAATCACGTATGCGTGATGTGCGTGGCAGTCGTATTGCGATGATCTTTCAGGAACCACAGACATCATTAAACCCAGTGATTAGCGTGGGTGACCAGATACGTGAGACAGTTTTACAGCATACCCCATTAAAAAATGATGCGGCCAAGCAACGTGTTATTGAATTATTAGATTCAGTTGGCATTCCTGATCCGAAACGCCGTTACGAAGAATATCCGCACCAACTTTCTGGCGGCATGAAACAACGCATCGTGATTGCGATTGCATTAGCCGGCGAGCCAGATTTACTTATTGCCGATGAGCCGACCACGGCATTAGACGTGACTATCCAAGCACAGGTTCTAGACCTACTGAAAAAGATTCAAGCAGATACCGGCATGGCTATTTTATTAATCACACATGATCTAGGTGTGGTAGCAGGCATGGCAGATCGAATTGGTGTGATGTACGCGGGACAGATCGTCGAGCAGGCGGAGCGTGAGCAATTTTTTAGCACGCCGCGACATCCTTATGCTGAAAAATTATTTGCTTCTCTACCCGGTGATATGAAACGTGGTCAATCACTTGCGGTTATTAAAGGTAGCGTTCCGGCATTAACAGAGGAATTCCTCGGTTGTCGTTTTGTAGAACGTTGTGATTATGCCTTGCCTGTTTGTCGTGACACAGTACCGCAGTGGCTTGATAGCATGGTACGTTGCCATCGTTTTGACCCAAGTTGGAAAACCTTATTTGACACACAAGAGAAGCAACAGATTCAGTCCGATAGCGTTAACCGTGTAGAACTTGCTGATGATCTGCTGTTGGAGGTAAATGATCTTAAAGTCCATTTTCCTGTTCATAAGGGCGTATTTCGTAGAATCTCAGGTTATGTTAAAGCCGTTGATGGCGTGTCTTTATCTATTCGGAAAGGGCATACCGTAGCCTTAGTTGGTGAATCAGGTTGCGGAAAAACGACAGCAGGTAAAGGTTTATTACAATTATTACCGGTAACAGCTGGCGAAGTTATTTACGATAATCTTGATTTATGTAGACAAAGTAAATCGACAATGCGTAATCTGCGGAGTGATTTGCAAATTATTTTCCAAGATCCCTATTCCTCAATGAACCCGCGTATGTTGGTTGGTGACATTATTGGTGAAGGGATGATTGCTCAACGTATTACCAAGACAACTCAGCAACGTAATGAACGTATTGGGCAACTTCTCGCCCAAGTAGGCTTGCCTGAAGATAGTGTTAATCGTTATCCACATGAATTTTCTGGTGGTCAGCGGCAACGGATTTGTATTGCTCGAGCCTTAGCCGTTAATCCTAAACTTATTGTCTGTGATGAACCGACCAGTGCGCTCGATGTTTCTGTACAAGCACAGATACTGAATTTGTTACAAAAGCTACAGTCTGAATTACAGTTATCTTTTTTATTTATTACACATAATATTTCTGTAGTGGAATATTTAGCGCATGAAGTGGCAGTTATGTACTTAGGTAGGATTGTTGAGCAAGGACATGTGGATGAAGTGCTACATAGCCCTAAACATCCTTATACGCAGGCGCTTTTATCGGCAGTACCTGTTATTGATTCAACAACAAAACAAGAAGTCATTCACCTTGAAGGTGATCTACCATCACCACTGAACCCACCAATGGGTTGTCACTTCCATCCTCGTTGCATGCATGCTACACAAGTATGTAGAGACCATTATCCGCAGGCGGTAAGTTTTTCGGGGACACATACAGTAAGCTGTCATCTCTATGCCTCTTCGTAATACAGATAGTATTATCTTCGTTTACAATGCGGACAGTGGCTTATTTAATTTATTAAGCGATATGGCGCATAAGGCTATTTCACCTGAAACCTATAATTGTCAGCTCTGTAAATTGACGCACGGCCATTTCGGCATGCGCGATCAATGGCATAAATATCTAGAATCACTGAATGCCGATATAATATTTTTACATCGAGATGAATTTATTAAAAAGTATCCCGAACATGATGCTGAGTTGCCGGCGTTATTTCTTGGTCGGGATAATGTTATTGAACTATTAGTAGCAGCAAGTACGATTACAAGCTGCTCTACACTGGAAATCCTGGCACATCAGGTCGATGAAAAAATCAGCACGGTACCTGCTTAGCTACTCTGCCGAGTTACATCCACAAATAACTTAATGCGCTGACCCGGTTGCAGGTATTTATTTTTCTTTATGGTGTTCCAACGTATCAGGTCTGTTATACGAACCCGAAATCGCGAGGCAATTCGTGCCAGTGAATCACCACGACGTACCACGTAATTAATGCGCTGCATGATAGATTTGCTTCGTGGCGCGGTAATCGGGGCGTTGCGTGTGCTGGCTAGTTGAGCAGTCTTGGACCAAATAATTAATTTTTGGCCACGTTGCAGAACATCACGTGGTGCCATGGCATTCCATTTTGCTAATGCGCGAACATTCACTTTATATTTTCGAGATAGATCCCATAGATTATCGCCACTGCGCACGGTATGAATAATTTTATGACGCCCTGACTTTGGTGAATTCAGGATTTTTTTCTTACGTTGTACTTCACTAAGACGGTAAGTGCGGGCGCTTTTTGAAGCAACGGGGATTACCAGATTCTGACCTTTGCGGATTAGATTGCGACGTAAACGATTACTACTTTTTAATAGGGCTACACTAATACGGTATTTATCCGCAATGTGGCTGAGTGTTTCACCCGATCTCACTTTATGATGCTTCCAGCGCATACGCTGTGAGTCAGGAAGGCTTGCTATCTTAGTTTCAAATGCATTTGCTTTGTCTATAGGGATAAGTAAGTAGTGAGGGCCTTTTGGCGCAGTTGCCCAACGATTAAATCCTGGATTAAGTTTGTACAATTCATCAAGACTAATATCGGCCATCTCTGCGGCAAGTGCTAAATCAATTTGGCTTTTGGTATTAACACGGGTGAAAAATGGTTTGTTTTCAAGTGTGGCAAGTTTAATGCCATGGCTTTCAGGGTCACCGACAACCTTTGCGATGGCAAGTAAGCGTGGCACATAGCTACGAGTTTCTTTAGGCAGGCGTAATGACCAAAAGTCAGTTGGTTTACCACGTTTTTTATTGCGACGTACTGCTTTCAAAACAGTACCTTCACCTGAATTGTATGCCGCTAATGCAAGCATCCAATCGCCATCAAATATTTTGTTCAAACGTTGCAGATAGTTAAGCGCGGCTTGTGTTGAAGCGTAAACATCTCGACGGCCGTCATACCACCAGTTTTGTTTCAAACCATAATGACGCCCTGTACCTGGAATAAATTGCCAGATCCCTGCAGCACGTCCATGAGAATAAGCGAAAGGTTGGAATGCACTTTCAACAATGGGTAATAGCGCAATTTCACCTGGCATGCCACGTTTTTCGATTTCACTAATAATATAATGCATGTAAGGCGTAGCACGAACATTAACGCGATCCATATAATTTGGATGACGTGCATACCAATCGATTTCACGTTGGATACGTTTGTTTTCTAACGGCGGCAAGCTGTAGTTATTACGTAAACGTGCCCAAACATCAGTTGCTTCGGCGGGTAGTGCTGGAAGATCGCCAGCAGCGGGCTCAGTAGCCAGCGTCGTTACAACAGAGTCTACGGCTTGTTGTTCCTGCGTAGCTAGAGCAACAGGTTCAATGATGACTTCTTGGCTGACCTGGCCTTGCGGAGGTGTAACCTTAGGGCTAGTTGTACACGCAGAAAGAAGTAGGCAAGCAGCTATGCTGCTTACGATGCGAGGCGTGGCACCACGCAGTGCAAATAGGGAATTCATTAAAGGGGTCTTCCTTTGATACAGCATTATATTTTTATATTGCACATGTTAGTTTTCTCTCAGCAAGGAATCAACTTTATAAATAGGGTATCTAGTAGAACATGGAAGCTCTCGCCGAATTGAGGGATTTGTCACATTAAAGAACATTGACACAAAATTCTGTGTAATACTTGATATTAAAGGGGTTTTAGTTGGTAGCGTATGCAAAAGCACTCTCATCAAACATTTAGGGACTGGTATCAGACACATCTTGGTCAATTACTGGCTGAGGCTGAGACTGAGTGCCTGAATGAGGTATTACCTGATTTGTTTGGATTTCACCTTTTGCAGATAGGAGCACATGGCAGTGCGGTGCTTTGCGAAGCTAGCCGTATCACGCATCAAATACACCTGGAATGTGATGCGCCACAGAAAACAGCAGGTATTTATGCGCACGCTTCACGCCTGCCGTTTGCCAATGAAAGTATTGATGTTTGTGTGGTGAGTCATAGCCTGGAATTTGACGAAGATCCACATGCGATTTTGCGGGAAATAGATCGTGTTTTGATCCCGGAAGGCCATGTTGTCGTGTTGGGTTTTAATCCATACAGTTGCTGGGGGGTGAATCGTTTTCTGAGAACATGGCGAAAACAACAACCTTGGCAGGGACAGTTTTATGGTCGCGCACGACTAAAAGATTGGTTAAGTGTGCTGGGTTTTGATTGTACTTACACGAACGGTTTATTTTTTCGACCGCCAATACAGCATCAGAAATTTATGCAGAAGTTGGCGTTCATGGAAAAATACATTCCAGCGTGGTTAAATTTTATTGCTGGGGTTTATGTGGTCGTTGCACGCAAAAGAACCAGTACTTTGACACCGATTGGTCCGCGTTGGCGGACGCAACGTAAAAAAATAGTGAATGGTGGTCTGGTTGAGCCCAGCACCCGAGGAATACATTGTGACCGAACACGTTGAAATTTTTACTGATGGCGCTTGTCGCGGTAACCCTGGCCCCGGAGGTTGGGGTGCACTGTTACGCTTTAAGGGGAATGAAAAAACCATTAAGGGCAGTGAGGCAGAGACGACTAATAACCGCATGGAATTGATGGCTGCGATCAGGGCACTAGAAACACTGACTCAACCTTGTCAGGTGAAACTGACTACAGACTCGAAATATGTGTTACAAGGGCTGACCGAATGGATGCCAAATTGGAAAAAACGTAACTGGAAAACCGCAGCGAAGAAACCAGTTAAGAATGTTGATCTTTGGCAACGTCTTGATGCGGCAACTCAGGCGCATGAAATAGATTGGCATTGGGTTAAAGGTCACAGTGGACACGCTGAAAATGAACTTGCCGATCAACTGGCCAATGAGGCGGTCGATGAAATGCTTGCGGCAAGCTAAATTTTAACTATTGCAACTACAACGGGAAACCGTTCCAATATCCCCATGAGACAAATTGTACTTGATACTGAAACCACCGGCTTAGATGCCAGTGATGGCCACCGAATTATTGAAATCGGTTGTGTTGAAATGGTTAATCGGCGCCTTACCGGTAATGATTTTCATCAATACTTACAGCCAGACCGTGAAATCGATGCGGGTGCGATGGAAATCCACGGCATTACTAATGAGAGTCTGCTTGATAAACCCCGTTTTGAAGAGATTACTACCGATCTGATCGATTACCTCAAAGATGCGGAATTAATTATCCACAATGCGCCATTTGATGTTGGCTTTCTTAATATGGAGCTCAAACGTTGTGGCAGCAGTGACACAATTGAAAGTTTATCGACAGTGATTGATAGCTTGGTGATGGCGCGACAAAAACATCCTGGCCAGAAGAACAACCTGGATGCGCTATGTAAACGTTACGAAGTAGATAATTCACAACGTGATTTACATGGCGCCTTACTTGATGCACAAATTTTGTCCGATGTTTATTTAGCAATGACCGGCGGCCAAGGTGCGCTGTTATTAGATGGCTCTGTCGATTCCAGTGGCATGAAGCTGGAAGAAAAGATTATTCGTTTAGATGCCGACCGTGCGCCAACACGATTGATTCAACCTACCGAAGAAGAAGCTGTTTTACATGAAAGGCGACTCGATGCAGTAGATAAGAGTTGCGATGATGGTGCTATCTGGCGAAGATAAAATGGATTACTGAATTATGAATGCGGAATGTTGATTGGCTTACTCATCAACCATCAACCATCAATCCGCATTCATCAATTTCAGATTAGCTATTCGCTGTTTCTTGTTCAGCTACCTGCTTACGCACTTCATCCATATCCAAGGCTTTTACTTTACCGACAATATCATTCAGGGCCGATTCGGGTAGCGCGCCTGGTTGAGAAAAGACGATAATGTTGTCACGGAAAATCATCAGGGTCGGAATAGAGCGGATCTGGAACATCTGACCTAATTCCTGTTCTTCCTCAGTATTGATCTTGGCAAAAGTCACATCCGTATTTTCAGCGGCAACTTTTTCGAAAACAGGGGCAAATCCCTTACAAGGGCCACACCATGGGGCCCAGAAATCCAATACAACAATATCGTTGCTATCAAGTGTGGACTGCAGAGTGTCCTTGGTTACATCAACTGGCATGGTCAAATCCTCGTTTAATATCAGTTCGTACTAATATAGGGACGGGCCATTTGTTTTTCAAGTAAATGGCTTAAATTGTTGAATATAAGCTATTTTATATGATGTTGTGCTAGCGCCCAACTAACATGTTCACGAACTAATTCTGATTTATGTTCGGCGCGACTTTGCAGGGCGTCAATGACTTCAGTTGTCGTTGGTGTGTTGCCTAAAGCAACGGCAATATTGCGTAACCAACATTCATGGCCAATACGCCTTATGGCACTACCCGCCATACGTTCTAGAAAAGTTTCTTCATCCCAGTCAAATAATTCGATAAGACTCACGTGGTCGAGTGAGTGGCGCGGCATGAAATCTACTTCATGAGATAATTGCGCGAAACGATTCCACGGACAAACCAATTGGCAATCATCACAACCGTAAATACGATTACCAATCTGTTTGCGAAATTCCACAGGAATGGAATCACGCATTTCGATAGTGAGATAACTAATGCAACGTCGTGCATCAAGACGGTTTGGCGCGATGATCGCTTGAGTTGGACAGATATCAATACAGGCTTGGCAAGTGCCACAATGATCTGATGTTGAATCATCCAGCGGTAATGGTAGATCAATAAATAATTCACCAAGAAAAAACCACGACCCCGCATCGCTGTTAATCAGATTAGTATGTTTGCCTAACCAGCCGAGACCGCTTTTGTTGGCGAGTGCTTTTTCTAAAATGGGTGCACTATCTGTAAAGGCGCGGTAACCAAACTCTCCGATGTGTTCGGTGATTTTATTAGCGAGTTTTTGCAGGCGGTTACGAATTAGTTTGTGATAGTCACGCCCGAGTGCATAACGTGAGATATAGGCAAGCTGTGGATCGGCGAGTACAGCATCCATATCACTGGCTTTAGGTAAGTAATCTATGCGTACTGAGATCACGCGCAAGGTACCGGGTTCCAATTCATCGGGTCGGCTGCGCATGGTGCCGTGTTTGGACATGTAGTGCATGTCGCCATGCAGGCCTTCATCAAGCCAGCTGTTCAATAATTCTGCATGGTTAGATAAATCAATATCAGCGATACCAACTTGTTGAAAGCCTAATTGTTGTCCCCACTCTTTAATGTCACGCGCAAGTTGAGCCATCTGATTTTTATCAGCGGGGTCGAGCAGAGAGGGTGAGGATTTGCTATTCATAGTGCTATGATACCGGTTATGCGCCGTTTACCTAATGCCTTATATACTGCTGAAGAAGTCCGTGAACTGGATCGTCTGGCGATCGAGGAGTTCGGTATTCCCGGTGCAAGCCTGATGGAGCAAGCAGGCAAGGCGGCATTTGATGCTATGCGGGAGAAATGGCCGCAAGCAAGACGACTTGTTGTCATGGTGGGTACAGGTAATAACGGGGGGGATGGTTTTGTGGTTGCGACCCTGGCGCGTGCTGCCAATTATGAAGTGCGTCTTTTTCAGGTAGGCGACGCCAGCCGTCTGCAAGGTGACGCCTTAACCATGGCACAGTGTTGGCAAGCAGCGGGCGGTGAAATTGAGACTTTTGAAGAAGGACTCGATCTAGGCGGCAGCGAGATCGTTGTTGATGGCTTATTAGGTACCGGGCTCAATGCGGAAGTCACTGGCGATTGGGCTGATGCCATTCGTGCCATTAATTATAGCCATGCCGCAGTCGTGGCGCTTGATATTCCCTCTGGCCTCGATGCCAACAGTGGTTCAGTGTTAGGTATTGCAGTCAACGCACATTTAACAGTGACGTTTATTGGTTTAAAGCGTGGCTTATTAACCGGAGCTGGGCCTCGTCATATCGGCCAGCTGGCCTATAACGATTGCCGTGTACCGCCTGATGTTTTGATGAAAATACAACCGTCTTGTTCGCGTTTGGGATTTGATGGTTTGGGTCATCTGCTTGGACCACGTTCGCGTGACACACACAAAGGCCAATGCGGACATGTTCTCGTGATCGGCGGTGAGTCGGGTATGAGTGGCGCAGTGCGTTTAGCGGCTGAGGCAGCGGCAAGAGTCGGTGCGGGTTTGGTTAGCGTAGCAACAAGGCCGGTGCACGCAGCGAGCATAAGTAGTGTTTGCCCTGAGTTAATGTGTCATCCCGTCGATAATGTTGCGGCGTTGCGGCCATTACTTGCTAAGGCGTCAGTGATCGCGATTGGTCCGGGTTTGGGCCAGTCCGACTGGGCAAAGCAAATGCTATCAGCGGTGTTGGAACAGGATCGTCCTTTGGTGATTGATGCTGATGCGCTTAACTTGCTTGCTATAGAACCTGTTTCTCGTAAGCAATGGATTTTGACACCCCACCCCGGTGAGGCTGCACGACTGCTTGGCACCGATACCGCGACGGTGCAGCAAGATCGTTTCGCCGCAGTTACAGAATTACAGCAACGCTATGGCGGCAGCGTGATATTAAAAGGGGCGGGTACCTTGGTTGCCTCAGCCGATCTGCCAGTGGGGCTTTGTAGTGAAGGTAATCCCGGTATGGCCAGTGGTGGCATGGGTGATGTGCTGACAGGTGTTATTGCCGGTTTACTGGCACAACGTGTTCAGGCAGAAACCATGCAAGCGCTTGCGGCACGCTTAGGCGTTTGTGTACACGGGCGCGCTGCTGATATGGCGGCTCATGACGGTGGTGAGCGAGGCCTGCTTGCCAGTGATGTGATTGCCATGTTGCGAGAAACCGTCAATCCGGCGCAATTTGGCTAATTTAATGGAATTTCGTATCGATTCAGACCAACAAATGCAGGCCCTTGGCGCCCAACTGGCTGAGGCTAGTGGCGGCCAGGGGCGGATTTACCTTGATGGTGACCTCGGCACAGGAAAAACCACCCTGGTACGCGGCTTAATCCGTGCTCTAGGCCATGATGGGTCAGTAAAAAGCCCAACGTTCACCTTGGTTGAGCCATATCAGGTTGCCGAAAAAAACATCTATCACTTTGATTTATATCGACTTTCAGACCCGGAAGAGCTCGAATATATGGGGCTACGAGATTATTTCGTGCCGGATAGTTTATGTCTCGTTGAATGGCCGGCAAAAGGCTCTCGCCTTTTGCCTGAGCCAGATTTAGTGTTAAAACTGCGGCATGACGGCACTTCACGCGATGTTAGCGTCTCGGCAGGAACTGCCGCTGGCGAATCCATGCTTAAATCACTGAAACCATTGAAAGTGGACGATTTATAAAAATCACTTCCACGATCTTGCTAATGTTGTTTTATAAGAACATCGTGTATATACTTAATATCAATATGATTTTCCGTTATATATTAAGGTAAGGATCGTGGCATGAGAAAACTCTGGATTGCCATTTTGTTATTAACAAGTCTGCCCGCGTTAGCGGGTCAGACGGAAGTCATCGGTGTTCGACTTTGGCCAGCACCCGATCATACCCGTCTCGTTTTTGACCTGAACGGTCCTATTGAACACAGTCTATTCACACTACCGAATCCCGACCGTATCGTTATTGATCTAAAGAATGCACGTCTACGTACAGAATTGACGGCTGATATAACCAAGGGACCGTTAAAGAGCATTCGCAGCGGTGAGCGTAATGTGACTGATTTACGTATTGTTCTCGATACTAAACAGACGATGCGGCCAAAGAGTTTTTCGCTTAAGCCTTATGGTGAAAACGGTAACCGGCTTGTCCTCGATCTTTATCACACCAACGATAAGAAGAAACGCAAGGTCGCCAAGACAGCTCGGCCAACACCCAAGAAGCAAGCCAGCGAGAAATTGCGCGATGTGGTTATCGCGATTGATGCAGGGCACGGTGGTGAAGATCCGGGTGCACGAGGCTATCGCGGCACGCGTGAGAAGGATGTGGTACTTGCCGTTGCACGTAAATTAGAAGCGCTTGTTAAGAAACAGCCTGGTATGCGTCCAGTGATGATTCGTACTGGCGATTATTACATTAGCCTACGTGGCCGGATGAAAAAGGCGCGCCAAAAACGTGCTGATATCTTTATCTCGATTCATGCAGATGCATTCCATAATAAAAAGGCCAAAGGGTCATCGGTTTACACCTTGTCACCACGCGGTGCGACCAGTGAAGCAGCACGTTGGTTGGCGGAAAGTGAAAACAAAGCCGATTTAATCGGTGGTGTTAGTTTAGATGATAAAGATGATGTACTTGCTTCAGTTCTTTTAGATCTATCGCAAACAGCCAGTCTTGAAGCGAGTCGTGATGTTGCGGTGCATATTCTCGGCGGGCTAAAGCGCGTTGGTAAAGTACATAAACGCACCGTCCAATCGGCTAGCTTTATGGTATTAAAATCACCTGATATTCCTTCTGTATTAGTTGAAACGGCGTTTATCTCTAATCCTGAGGAAGAACGTAAGCTACGTACCAAGGCTTATCAACAGAAGTTAGCGAATGCCTTGATGAAAGGTATTAATAAATATTTCAACCGTTTCCCTCCACCGGGCACGCATTTAGCGCGGCGCCATGTGATCCAGTCAGGCGACACGCTTTCGGCAATTGCCGAGCAATATAGCGTGCCAGTTAAAAGCCTGCGTGATGTAAATTTATTGAAAAGTAATGTCGTCAAGGTGGGGCAGACCTTGCAAATTCCTCCGCAAACCAGCGACAGTTAATCTTAAAATATGCCGTCATTGCGAGCGTTAGCGAAGCAATCTCTATGGATTAGCAGTAAATTTGAAAGATTACTTCACTAACCCTCGCAGTGACGTGTTCCGTACCTCCGTACCCTTTAAGCTTGTTTTGTTTTAAGCTAGAGGTATGAACACACCGGCCTCTCTAAAAAATCAGCGTATTCAACAATTATCGACTCAGCTTGCGAATCAAATTGCAGCGGGCGAAGTGGTTGAGCGCCCAGCATCGGTGGTGAAAGAATTGCTTGAAAATAGCCTGGATGCGGGCGCAACACAGATTGATATTGAAATAGAGCAGGGCGGCCTGCGCATGATCCGGATTCAAGATAATGGCTCAGGAATGTTTGCAGAAGATCTGCCCTTGGCATTATCGCGCCATGCCACCAGTAAGGTGGCCAGTTTATTTGATCTGGAAAATCTAACCAGTCTTGGTTTTCGTGGCGAGGCTTTGCCAAGTATTGCCTCGGTATCTCGGTTGCAAATTATTACGCGACGCCAAGACGCGGCACAAGCAAGTTGTATAGAAGTAGCTGCCAGCGGTGAGATCAGTGAAGTGCGTCCTGCGGCACATCCACAGGGAACGACTATTGTCGTTGCCGATTTATTTTGTAACACGCCAGCACGTCGCCGCTTTCAACGTGCGGCAAAAACCGAGTTCTCACATATTCAAGATATAGTGCAACGCATTGCATTGGCGCAATCTGATATTGCTATTCAATTACGTCATAACGACAGGCAAGTTATTAAAGTTGTCGCAGCGAGTGAAAATTTTTCCGTTCTTGAACGCATGGCGCGTATATTTGGTCAGGCCTTTGTTGATTCTGCACATACAGTCGCGGGTGAGATGGATGGTTTACGTATACAAGGTTATGCCGCGCCAGCAAGTTTGCATCGCGCACAAACAGATCGACAATATGTTTATATAAACGGTCGCGTAGTGAAAGACAGAGTTTTATCACATGCAATACGACAAGCCTATACCGATCAATTACCCGAAGGCCGTTATGCAAGTTACTTACTGCATCTGGAAATTGATCCTGTGTTGGTTGATGTCAATGTTCACCCAACCAAACATGAAGTTCGTTTTCGTGATGGTCGTAACGTACATGATTTTCTTTTTACCGCGGTGCAACGAAGCCTGCAGGGTCGGTCTGTTGTAGAAGTCAGCGAAGGGAAAGTTGCTGTACAGCCGACCATCATGCGCTCGCCACTGACTCACGAAGTAAGAGAGCGCGCACCTGTTTATGTAATGCCATTGCGCGAAGTACCGAGTAACGATATTGAATTACCGTTTGGCGATGTATTGAGTCTGTTAGAAGAACGCTTCTTGCTATGCAGGAAAGAACAGCAACATTACCTTATTGATACCCAAGCATTGTTAAAGCAATTATATCGGCAGCGTTTACAAAATGAATCACAACAAGATGGTGTGGTATCACGACCACTATTAGTGCCGGAACGTTTAACTATATTACCCAAGCATGCAGCATTGATTGAAACGCAGTCGGCTACGATGCAGCGACTGGGTTTTGAATTCACCTTAAGTGGTGATGCAACTGCATTGCTGCGTCGTGCACCTGTGATTTTGCAACAAGCGAATCAGAACGCGCTTGGTTTAGCGCTATTAGAAATGCTAGGCACAACACCCGAGCAGGAACAATATCGCGATCTTGCTCATGCCGCGGCATTGTCTACGCCATTACCTAAAGGTTGTCGTCATCAACAAACCTGGTTAGGCAAGCAGCTTGATATGCTTGAAGATGATGCGCAAACTGATTGGTTAGCGAAATTAGACAGCTCCAGTTTGCACCGGCTATTTCCCGAGTTTGCTTAAACGCATGGAATCGACGTCATCCTTACCACCAGCCATTTTTATTATGGGGCCAACAGCCTCGGGTAAAACCGATCTTGCTATATCACTTATGGCGCATTTCCCTGTTGAATTGATTAGTGTCGATTCGGGGCAGATTTATCGAGATATGAATATTGGCACAGCAAAACCCGATGCTGAAACCTTGGCGCGAGCTCCTCACCGACTGATTGATATTCGTGATCCAAGCGAGCGCTATTCGGCGGCTGAATTTCGTGATGATGCCTTACGTGAAATGGCGGAGATTACCGCTGCGGGACGGATACCGGTGTTAGTTGGCGGCACGATGTTGTATTTCCGTGCCTTGGAATATGGTTTATCGCCATTACCGGTTGCTGATGCAGATATACGCGTGAAACTTGAAAGCGAAGCAGCGGAGATTGGCTGGTCCGGAATGCATGAAAAGCTGGCAGCGATAGATCCTGTCGCCGCTAAACGAATTCATCCCAATGATCCACAGCGTATTCAGCGCGCGCTGGAAGTACATGCGATTAGCGGCAAGACGATGACGGACTTTTATGGTGAGAATACCGAGTACAATTTCCCATATCAGCCGATTAAGCTGGCGATCGCACCAAATGAGCGCAAAATACTGCATCAGCGTATTGAACGACGTTTTCACATTATGTTGGAACAAGGCTTCGTAAAAGAGGTCGAATCTTTATATCGGCGTGGTGATCTTGACCTCGATATGCCCTCGATTCGAACGGTAGGCTATAGACAGTTTTGGCACTATATTAATGGTGATTGTTCACTTTCAGAGGCAACCGAAAAGGCTATTATTGCCACTAGGCAGCTCGCTAAACGTCAATTAACCTGGATGCGTGGTGATGAGTCGTTTGAGTGTTTTGATAGCCTTTCTCCTGATTTGTTAGACCAAGTCTTGAAAAGACTGGAAACTAGCCCAATATCTTTGTCATAGCAGTGAATAAGCGTGTTTTTTTGGTATAGTGTGGTACGCACAGCAATAAACTTCTGAGTCTGCATCGTGTTTTGGAAGGAAGTGCTAATGAATATCCTAGTTTGGATAAGCTCATTAAAGACCAATAAAAAATATAATAAAGGAGAACGAACATGAATAAAGGGCAAATGTTACAAGATCCATTTCTTAATGCCTTGCGTAAGGAACGGATTCCAGTATCGATTTTTCTCGTTAATGGAATTAAATTACAAGGTCAAATCGATTCGTTTGATCAATTCGTGGTGCTGTTAAAAAACAGTGTTAGCCAAATGGTTTACAAGCATGCAATTTCTACCGTTGTTCCATCACGTAATGTCAAAGTCGCAGGCACTGAAACTGAAGACGCCGGCAACAAGTAAGTCATTGTTTATCGCTGGGGATGAATTTGTTTGATCGTCCCCGTAGCGGTGAACGTGCAATTTTAGTTCATCTTAAATTCCCACAGGAAAAGAATCGCGAAGAGCTCGATGAGTTTCGCGAATTAGTTACGTCTGCTGGTGCACTACCGATCGCTGTTGTAAAAGGTAGCCGTAATAGCCCGCACCCGCGTTATTTTGTGGGTAGTGGCAAGGCTGAAGAAATACGTGTTGCCGTTGAAGAACATAATGCCGAGGTGGTGTTGTTTAATCATGAACTCAGTCCATCTCAAGAACGTAACCTGGAAGAATTGCTTAAGTGTCGCGTGTTAGATCGTACCGGTGTGATTCTCGATATTTTTGCTCAGCGGGCAAAATCGCATGAAGGTAAGTTACAAGTTGAATTGGCACAGTTAAAACATCTTTCAACACGTTTGGTACGTGGTTGGACTCACCTTGAAAGACAAAAAGGTGGTATCGGTTTGCGTGGGCCGGGTGAAACACAGCTAGAAACAGATCGTCGTTTGCTTGCGGTGCGTATTAAAACTATTCGCAAACGCCTTGCTAAAGTTCAAGGCCAAAGGCAACAAGGGCGACGAAATCGAAAACGCCAAGATGCGATTACTGTATCATTGGTTGGTTACACCAATGCCGGTAAATCAACCTTGTTTAATCGCATTTCGGGCGCAGGGGTGTTGGTAGAAGATAAATTATTTGCCACGCTAGACCCAACCATGCGACGAGTTGACGTGGGGCGAGGCGAGCATAT
>Ga0316205_10000926_pt1 | contig 42606 bp, 50 predicted proteins | sample 3monthpyrite_MG_FD_204941 | JGI IMG/M metagenome (GOLD analysis project Ga0316205, IMG submission 204941) | Microbial mat bacterial communities from mineral coupon in-situ incubated in ocean water Damariscotta River, Maine, United States -... | ecosystem: Environmental > Aquatic > Marine >...
TGCCAGGTGATAACGTCAAGATGACGGTAACCCTGATTGCACCGATTGCGATGGAAGATGGTTTACGTTTTGCGATTCGTGAAGGTGGCCGTACTGTTGGCGCCGGCGTGGTTGCTAAAATATTTGAGTAATAACGAGACGGGATCGGTGAAAGCTGGTCCTTTTTCAATTTAATTAAGACACTATTGAGATAAAGACATGGCTAAGGCTGCAGCAGACAAAAACCAGCGAATTCGAATCCGCCTCAAAGCGTTCGATCATCGTCTGATTGATCAATCAGCTCGTGAAATCGTTGAAACAGCCAAGCGCACAGGTGCGCAGGTTAGAGGTCCGATTCCACTGCCGACTCGTAAAGAACGTTTTACGATTCTGATTTCACCTCACGTGAATAAAGATGCACGTGATCAGTACGAAATTCGCACGCATAAACGCCTGATGGATATCGTAGACCCAACTGACAAAACAGTTGACGCATTGATGAAGCTGGATCTTGCAGCCGGTGTCGATGTGCAAATTAAGCTTAACTAAGCTGACGGATAGATAGAGAGATAACGCAATGACTATTGGTGTTATAGGTCGCAAAGTAGGAATGACACGTATCTTTACAGATGACGGTGCTTCAGTTCCTGTGACAGTGATTGAAGTAGAACCAAACCGTATTACGCAAATGAAAACTGCGGAAACAGACGGTTATCGTGCAGTACAAGTGACTGTCGGTGAACGCCGTGCATCACGTGTTACTAAAGCAATGGCAGGACATTTTGCTAAGGCTGGCACAGAAGCGGGTCGTGGTTTGTGGGAATTCCGCCTTAACGAAGGTGAAGGCGAAGATTTTGCTGCTGGCGGTGAAATTAAAGTCGATATTTTTGAAAATGGTCAAAAAATTGATGTTACTGGCACATCGAATGGTAAAGGTTTCCAAGGCGGTATTAAGCGCCATAACTTTACTATGCAAGATGCTACGCACGGTAACTCAATCTCGCATCGTTCAAACGGTTCGATTGGTCAAAACCAGTCTCCTGGTCGTGTCTTCAAAGGTAAGAAGATGTCAGGTCACATGGGTGCGGCACGCGTAACTGCTCAAACACTTGAAGTGGTTCGTGTTGATACAGATAACAATTTATTGCTGATTAAAGGTTCTGTACCTGGAGCTAAAAACAGCGATGTCGTGGTTCGCCCGGCAGTCAAGGCTTAGGAGATTGTTGTGGAACTAACGCTGACAACAGCAACAGGCAAGGCATCGTCAAAGAATGTAGACGTTTCTGATGACGTGTTTGCTCGTGAATTTAATGAACCGCTGATTCACCAAGTGGTTACTGCTTATTTAGCAGGTGGTCGTGCCGGCACCAAGGCGCAGAAAAACCGCAGTACAGTAAGTGGTGGTGGTGCGAAACCTTGGGCCCAAAAAGGCACAGGCCGTGCACGTGCTGGTACATCACGTAGCCCAATTTGGCGCTCTGGTGGTAAGACGTTCGCTGCACAACCAAAAGATTGGACGCAAAAAGTTAATCGCAAGATGTACCGTGCAGGCGTGAAATCTATTTTATCTGAACTGGTTCGCCAGGAACGTTTGGTTGTCGTTGATAAATTTGTATCAGCTGACGGTAAGACCAAAGACATGATTGCGCAACTTGGCAAGCTTGGCTTAAAGAACGTATTAATTGTTACGGAAACGATGGATGAAAATATTTATCTATCTGCTCGTAACATCCCTCATGTCGACGTTGTCGATGTTGAAGGTGTTAATCCAGTATCACTAGTTGGTTTCGACCATATCCTGGTGACTGTTGATGCGCTTAAGAAGATCGAGGAGAAATTAGCATGATTACACAACAACGCATTATGAAAGTGTTGATTGCTCCGCATGTATCGGAAAAAACAACATTGGCTGCTGATAAAGCGGGTCAGATTGTATTTAAGGTTGCGCTTGATGCTAACAAGAGCGAAATCAAGAGTGCAGTTGAACAACTATTTAAAGTTGAAGTTGAGAAAGTGCAAACCTTGACGCAACGCGGAAAAATGAAATTTTTGCGTACTCCTGGTAAGCGTTCTAACTGGAAGAAAGCCATTGTGCGCTTGAAAGCCGGTCAAGATATTGACTTCATGTCAGCTGAGAAGGGCTAAGGCAATGGCAGTAGTTAAAGCAAAACCTACTTCACCAGGACGTCGTTTTGTCGTCCAAATCAAGACCGAAGGTCTTCATAAAGGTGAACCACACGCGCCGCTTTTGGAAAAGAAATCCAAGAACGCTGGTCGCAATAACAACGGTCGAATTACTGTTCGTCACCGTGGTGGTGGGCATAAACAGCATTACCGTATTATTGATTTCCGTCGCGATAAAGACGGTATTGATGCAAAGGTAGAGCGTATTGAATACGATCCAAATCGTACTTCACATATTGCTCTCGTATTGTACGCAGACGGTGAGCGTCGCTACATCATTGCAGCGAAAGGTCTTGAAGCGGGCACGGTTGTTCGTTCAGGTACTGATGCACCAATTAAGCCAGGTAACAGTTTGCCATTGCGTAGTATTCCAGTGGGTACAACGGTTCACTGTATTGAAATGAAACCAGGCAAGGGTGCACAAATTGCACGTAGTGCCGGTACTTCTGCCCAGTTGGTTGCACGTGAAGGTATTTACGCAACATTGCGTTTACGTTCAGGTGAAATGCGTAAGATTCATGTTGATTGCCGCGCCACCATTGGTGAAGTTGGTATGTCAGAACACAACCTGCGTAAATTGGGTAAAGCAGGTGCAACACGTTGGCGCGGTATTCGTCCGACTGTCCGTGGTGTTGTTATGAACCCTGTTGATCACCCACATGGTGGTGGTGAAGGTCGTACTTCCGGTGGTCGTCACCCTGTTTCTCCATGGGGTGTACCGACTAAGGGTTACAAGACTCGTAGTAACAAGCGCACAGACAAGATGATTGTCCGTCGCCGTAACGCGAAGTAAAAGTAGAGGAATAGTAACGTGCCACGTTCGATTACAAAGGGACCATTTGTAGATTTACATCTTATGAAAAAGGTGTTGGATGCAATTGAGTCAAAAAACAAGCGCCCTATCAAGACATGGTCGCGCCGTTCAATGGTTGTGCCTGAAATGTTAGGTCTGACTATGGCTGTTCATAATGGTCGTCAACATGTGCCAGTACTTGTTACTGAAAACATGGTTGGTCACAAGCTGGGTGAATTTGTCCCAACTCGTACTTTCCGTGGTCACATTGCTGACAAGAAGTCGAGATAAGAGGAACTACTGATGCAGGTTAACGCAAAATTAAGTAAGGCCAATATCTCGGCTCAGAAAGTTCGTCTTGTTGTGGATCAGATCCGTGGCAAGTCGGTTGAGAGTGCGATTGATATTCTGGCATACAGCCCTAAAAAAGCTGCACACCTTGTCAAAAAGGTATTGATGTCTGCTATCTCTAACGCAGAACATAATGAAGGCGCTGATATTGATGAATTAAAAGTATCAACGGTCTTTGTTGACGAAGGTCCGACCATGAAACGCTGGCGTGCACGTGCACGTGGTCGTGCTAATCAGATTTTAAAACGGAGCTGCCACATTACTGTGACAGTTTCGGACGCGAAGTGAGGCTGTAATGGGTCAAAAAGTACATCCAACGGGTATTCGTCTTGGTATTGTTAAAGACTGGAACTCAAAGTGGTATGCCGAGCATGGTGATTATGCAGATAACCTGTATAACGATCTGCAGGTACGTGAATTTTTGAAAAAGAAACTAGCAGCAGCGTCTGTTAGTCAAATTCAGATTGAACGTCCGGCAAAGAATGCGCGGATTACAATTCATACGGCGCGTCCAGGTATTGTGATTGGTAAAAAGGGCGAAGATATTGATTCTCTTCGTGCTGCTGTCTCTAAGATGATGGGCGTACCGGTTCACATTAATATCGAAGAAATTCGTAAGCCAGAACTTGATGCTTACTTAGTGGCTGAGAGCATTGCTCAACAGTTAGAGCGTCGTATCATGTTCCGTCGTGCTATGAAGCGTTCGATTACAAATACGATGCGTCTTGGTGCACAAGGTATTCGTATCCAGGTAGGTGGCCGTTTGAATGGTGCAGAAATCGCACGTACAGAATGGTACCTAGAAGGACGCGTACCATTGCACACATTGCGTGCAGATATTGATTATGGCGTTGCCGAAGCAAATACAACCTACGGCATCATTGGTGTAAAAGTCTGGATCTTCAAGGGTGAAATTATCGGCGGCAAAGAAGAAGTCGTTGAAGCTGCACCTGAGAAAGCAGCAGGTTAAGGGGTTTTTGAGAGATGCTGCAACCAAAACGCACAAAATTCCGTAAGCAAATGAAAGGCCGTAATCGCGGTCTTGCACAAGCAGGGAATAAAGTTAGCTTCGGTGAATACGGCTTAAGAGCTGTTGACCGTGGCCGCATTACGGCTCGCCAAATTGAGGCGGCTCGTCGTGCAATGACACGTCACGTTAAACGTGGTGGTAAAATTTGGATTCGAGTTTTTCCAGACAAACCAATTTCCAAGAAACCACTGGAAGTACGTATGGGTAAAGGTAAAGGTAATGTTGAGTATTGGGTTGCCCAGATTCAGCCAGGTAGCATGCTGTATGAAATGGAAGGTGTTAGTGAGGAGATTGCTCGTGAAGCATTTCGTCTTGCTGCAGCCAAGTTGCCATTACGCACAGCCTTTATTACGCGGACGGTGATGTAATGAACGCTAATGAATTACGAGAAAAGAGCGTAGATGAACTTAACAACCAGCTTGTTGATCTTCTTCGTGAACAATTTAACTTAAGCATGCAGAAGGGTACTGGTCAGTTAGCCAAGCCTCATCTGATTAGCGAAGTGCGTCGCAATATTGCACGCGTAAAAACTGTATTGACCGAGAAGGCAGGTGCTGCGTAATGAGTGATCAGCAGGAAAAAGCACAGCGTACGGTAACCGGACGTGTAGTAAGCGATAAAATGGATAAGACCATTACGGTTCTTGTCGAGCGTCGTGTACCGCATCCTTTGTACAAAAAGTACATTCGTCGCTCTAGTAAGTTACATGCTCATGATGAAAAAAATGAGTGCCATGAAGGCGATACAGTTACGATTGCGCAATGTCGTCCACTGTCTAAGAGTAAAACTTGGACATTAGTGGAAGTCGTTTCGCAGGCGAATCAGGCATAAAGGCAGGAAGATAAGACCATGATTCAGATGCAAACAATGTTAGATGTAGCCGACAACAGTGGTGCACGTCGCCTGATGTGTATCAAAGTATTGGGTGGTTCACACCGTCGATACGCACGTGTTGGTGACGTCATTAAGGTGTCCATTAAGGAAGCGATTCCACGTGGCAAGGTTAAGAAAGGTGACGTATACAACGCAGTTGTTGTGCGTACTAAGAAAGGTGTGCGTCGTTCAGATGGTTCTTTGATCCGTTTTGATGGCAATGCAGCAGTTTTGTTAAACGCCAACCTTCAGCCAATAGGTACACGTATCTTTGGACCAGTAACTCGTGAGCTGCGTACTGAGAAATTTATGAAAATTGTCTCATTAGCGCCAGAAGTGCTTTAGGTCGAGGTAACAAGATGAACAAGATTAAAACAGGTGATGAAGTGATGGTTTTGGCCGGTAAAGATAAAGGCCAAACAGGTAAAGTTGCTCGTATTTTTGCGAATAACAAAGTGCTTGTTGAAAACATCAATATGGCTAAACGCCACACCAAGGGTAACCCGCAAGCAGGTGTTGCAGGTGGCATTATTGAGAAAGAAATGCCTCTGCATATCTCGAATGTAGGACTGGTTAATCCAGCTACAGGAAAGGCCGATCGAATTGGTTTTAAAACTCTCGAAGACGGTCGCAAAGTGCGTTTCTTTAAATCCAACAACGAAGTTGTTGACGCGTAATTCAGGTGCAGCATGGCTAGATTGCAAGAAAAATATCGCGACACTATCACTAAGCAGCTCATGGACCAGTTTGGTTACAAGAGCGTGATGGAAGTGCCGCACATCGAAAAGATCACGTTGAATATGGGCGTGGGCGAAGCATTGGCTGACAAAAAGGTAATGGAGCATGCAGTTTCTGACATGACTCAAATTGCTGGTCAGAAACCAGTTGTAACAATTGCTCGTAAATCAGTTGCAGGCTTCAAGGTTCGTGAAGGCTACCCAATTGGTTGCAAGGTTACTTTACGTGCTGAGCGTATGTATGAATTTTTAGACCGTCTTATCAGTATCTCGATTCCGCGTATTCGCGATTTCCGTGGTCTGAGTCCAAAGTCATTTGATGGCCGTGGTAACTACAGCATGGGTGTTAAGGAACAAATCATGTTCCCGGAAATCGATTACGACAAGATTGATGAACTACGTGGTATGGATATTACATTTACCACTTCTGCAAAAACTGATGATGAAGGTCGTGCGTTGTTAAAAGCGTTCAACTTTCCGTTTAAGAGCTAAAGGACAGATTCGATGGCTAAAACGTCAATGATTAATCGCGAGCATAAGCGCACCAAAATGGTCGCTAAATTTGCTGTTAAGCGCGCTGCGCTAAAAGCAAAGCTTAAGGATCCAACGTTAAGTGATGAAGAATACGAGCAGGCTTTCAAGCAGTTCCATTCATTGCCACGTGATTCAAGTTCAGCTCGTCAACGTAAGCGTTGTCGTGTAACAGGTCGTCCACATGGCGTCTATCGTAAATTTGGTTTGTCTCGTCATAAACTGCGTGAAGCAGCAATGCGCGGCGATGTCCCTGGCCTTGTTAAGGCTAGTTGGTAACAGGATCTAGGAATACAGTTATGAGTATGAGCGACCCTATAGCAGATATGTTGACCCGTTTACGTAACGGCCAATCTGCAAACAAAGTAGATGTTACAATGCCGTCATCTAAAGCCAAGGTTGGTATTGCCAAGGTTTTGCAAGATGAAGGTTACATCGCAAGTTATTCTGTTGCCGAAGGCAGCAAGCCAACACTTACTATCGTATTACGTTACTACGAAGGTAAGCCGGTTATTGACATGATTAAACGTGTTAGTCGCCCTGGTCTTCGGACTTACAAAGCGGCCAACGACCTACCGAAAGTAATTTCTGGCATGGGTGTTGCCATTATTTCTACTTCGCAAGGCGTTATGTCAGACCGTGCAGCCCGCAAAGCAGGCTGTGGCGGCGAAATCATCTGTTACGTAGCTTAATAATTGGATTGAAACAATGTCACGTGTAGCAAAAAAACCTGTCGAATTGCCAAGCGGTGTTGAAGTTAGCATCAATGGCCAGGATGTCAGCGTAAAAGGTAGCAAAGGAACGTTAACGCATACTGTTCATGCTTTTGTTGAAGTAAAGCAGGAAGATAACGTATTAACATTTGCTCCTCGTAATGAACAAAAGCAATCAATGGCTTTAGCCGGAACAACTCGCGCATTGCTGAGTAACATGGTTACAGGTGTAAGTATTGGTTTTGAACGAAAGCTTGAACTGGTTGGTGTTGGTTACCGTGCTAATGCGCAGGGTAAAACATTGAACCTAACGTTGGGTCTTTCACATCCAGTTAACTATGAATCACCAGAAGGTGTAACGATTGAAACTCCATCACAAACAGAAATCGTTGTGAAAGGTGTTGATAAGCAGCTCATCGGTCAAGTTTGTGCAAATATTCGTGCATGGCGTCCACCTGAGCCGTACAAAGGTAAAGGCATTCGCTATGCTGGCGAGCATATCGTCCGTAAAGAAGCGAAGAAGAAGTAAGGTAGCTAATCATGGATAAAAAGACATCACGTTTACGTCGCGCTCGTCGCGGTCGCAGTAAGATTCGCGAACTTGGTATGGATCGTTTGACGGTTCACCGTACTCCGCGTCATATGTACGCACAAGTTATCGCGCCAAATGGTAGTGAAGTACTTGCAAGTGCATCAACACTGGATCCTGAAATTAAGAAAGCACTTTCTGGATCAGGTAATTCTTCTGCAGCTGCAGAAGTGGGTAAGGTCCTTGCTGAACGCGCAAAGAAGGCCGGTGTAACTAACGTTGCATTCGATCGCTCCGGGTTCATGTATCACGGTCGCATTAAGGCTCTTGCCGATGCTGCTCGTGAAAATGGCCTGCAATTTTAATTTTAGGGTTGAATCATGGCTAAGTTTGATCAAGCACAAAAACAAGACGATTTCATCGAGAAATTGGTTAACGTTAATCGCGTTGCCAAAGTTGTAAAAGGTGGTCGTATTTTTAGTTTCACAGCACTAGCAGTAGTGGGTGATGGGAACGGTAAAATTGGTTTTGGTTACGGTAAAGCACGCGAAGTGCCAGCCGCTATCCAGAAAGCAATGGAATCTGCACGTCGTGGCATGATTACTGTTGACCTAGATGGAGGCACACTGCAGTACGCAATGATGGCTCGTCATGGTGCAGCTCGTGTTCACATGCAACCTGCATCTGAAGGTACTGGTATTATTGCTGGTGGCGCGATGCGTGCTGTATTTGAGGTTGTTGGCGTTCGTGACGTACTTGCTAAATGTATTGGTACTAACAACCCGATTAACGTTGTTCGTGCAACTATTAATGGTCTTCGTGACATGGCTTCACCTGCATCTATTGCGGCTAAGCGTGGCAAGACTGTTGAAGAAATTTTAGGGTAAACCATCATGGCTGATAAAAAAATTAAGGTAACGTTGGTACGCAGTACCTGTAAACGCCTACCTAAACACAAAGCGTGTGTTGCAGGTTTGGGTTTACGCCGTATGCACCACACGGTTGAAGTCATTGATACACCGGAAAATCGCGGCATGATAAACAAAGTTTCTTACATGCTTAAGGTAGAGGAAGCCTGAGATGCGTCTAAATACACTCAAGCCAGCTGATGGCAGTAAGAAGAATCCAAAACGTCGTGGCCGTGGTATCGGTTCGGGTCTTGGTAAAACCGGTGGCCGTGGTGTCAAAGGTCAGAAATCACGTTCAGGCGGTATGCCTAAGATCGGTTTTGAAGGTGGTCAGATGCCAATTCAACGTCGTTTACCGAAACGTGGTTTTACATCACGCGTTGCGATAACAACGGCAGAAGTTCGTTTGCATGAATTAGCCATGGTTGCTGACGGCGTAGCTGACATCATGTCTCTGAAAGCGGCAAACGTTTTAGGTAATAACATCAAGCGTGCCAAAGTTATTCTTTCTGGTTCGATTGATAAGCCAGTTACTGTACGCGGTTTACGCGTAACAAAAGGCGCGCGCGAAGCAATCGAAGCCGCCGGCGGCAAGATCGAAGATTAATGTCAGCATCTGGAGCAGCAATGGCAGGAGGTTTAGGTGGCGCAGGTCGTCTAACCGAGATCCGTCAACGTTTGTTTTTCCTGATTGGTGCTTTATTGGTTTTCAGAATTGGTACATTTATACCTGTTCCAGGTGTCGACCCAGTTGCAATGGGTGCACTGTTTGACCAGCAAAGAGACAGTATCCTCGGCATGTTTAACATGTTCTCAGGTGGCGCTTTAGAGCGTATGTCGATTTTTGCACTGGGCATTATGCCGTATATTTCGGCGTCGATTATTATGCAGTTGCTAACAGTGGTATTACCGAAACTGGAGCAGTTGAAGAAAGAAGGTGAATCGGGTCGCCGCAAAATTACGACTTATACTCGCCGTGCAACAGTAGTGTTGGCAAGTTTTCAGGCAGTCGGTATTGCCTTTGCATTGCAAGGTCAGAATATAGCGGGTCAGGCAGTTGTACCCGTCGGCGGAAATGCCTTTGTCTTTACAGCGGCGGTAACGCTCGTCACTGGAACCATGTTCCTGATGTGGTTAGGCGAACAGATTACAGAACGAGGTATTGGTAACGGTATTTCGATGATTATTTTTGCTGGTATTGTTGCAGGTTTACCTGCGGCAATTGGCGGTACTTTAGAGTTATCCCGTACAGGTCAATTGGCACCGGTACTGGTATTGTTCTTAATAGTATTAGCCATCGCGGTAACGGCATTTGTAGTATTTGTTGAACGTGGACAACGCCGAATTACGGTGAACTACGCAAAGCGTCAACAAGGTCGCAAGATGATGGGTGGTCAAACATCTCACTTGCCTCTGAAATTAAATATGGCGGGTGTGATTCCGCCGATTTTTGCCTCGAGCATTATTTTGTTCCCGGCAACAATAGGTAGTTGGTTGGGTAGAACACCCGGGTTTGAATGGATTGCTGATGTAGCAGCCAAGCTCGGACCAGGACAACCGTTGTATGTTGGCTTTTATGCAACAGCGATTATGTTTTTCTGCTTTTTCTATACGGCCTTGGTGTTTAACTCGAAAGACACCGCAGATAATTTAAAGAAATCTGGCGCATTTGTTCCAGGTATTCGCCCAGGAGAACAAACCGCCAAGTATATCGATGGCGTATTGGGTAGGTTAACAATGGTGGGTGCGATTTATATTACTGCAGTCTGCTTGTTACCCGAGTTTTTGATTTTATATTGGCAAGTACCGTTTTACTTTGGTGGGACCTCGTTGCTGATTATTGTAGTTGTTGTAATGGATTTTATGGCCCAGATGCAGTCTCACTTGATGTCACATCAGTATGAGGGCATGTTGAAAAAGGCCAATATGAAGGGCGGCCTACGCTAAGCGTAAGCAGTCAAATATTTGAATTTTAAAGAATTACTGGAGCAAATCGATGAAAGTCCGCGCCTCTGTAAAACGTATGTGTCGTAATTGCCGCGTTGTTCGCCGCAAGGGTGTCGTACGGGTCATTTGTAAGAATGGCCGTCATAAGCAACGTCAGGGTTAATTACCCCGATTTGCATTGGTTTTAGTCAGTAAAATCAGTATAATTGCGGCCTTTTCTGCCAGGGGTACTGGACAGAGATTGATCGCGTAAGCGTTTGAAAGTTGGAGATAAGTGAATGGCCCGTATAGCAGGTATTAATATACCGCCTCACAAGCACACTGTGATTGCCCTAACGTCGATTTTCGGCATCGGTAACAATCTCGCGAAGGCGATTTGTACTGACTCAGGTGTTGCGCCTGAGATGAAAGTAAAAGATTTGACCGAAGAGCAGGTCGAGTCACTGCGTACAGAAGTAGCGAAGTTCACTATTGAAGGTGACCTTCGTCGTGAAGTATCCATGAACATTAAGCGCCTTATGGATTTGGGCAGCTTCCGTGGATTACGCCATCGTCGTGGATTGCCATTACGCGGTCAACGTACTAAGACTAACGCTCGAACTCGTAAAGGCCCGCGTAAGCCGGTCCGTCGATAATAGATTAAGGAAAACAGGTAACCTTTATGGCTAAGCCAGCAGCAACAAAGACCCGCAAAAAGGTCAAGAAGAACGTTGTAGATGGAATCGCGCATATTCACGCGTCCTTCAACAACACGATCATCATGGTCACTGACCGTCAAGGCAATGCCCTTGCATGGGCGACTGCTGGTGGTTCGGGTTTCCGTGGCTCTCGTAAGAGTACACCTTTCGCTGCACAGGTTGCGGCAGAGCGTGTAAGTAAAGTCGTGCTCGATATGGGTATGAAAAATATGGAAGTTAACGTAAAAGGCCCTGGTCCAGGTCGCGAATCAGCTGTTCGCGCCTTTAATAATCATGGTTTTAAAATCACTAACATCACTGACGTGACGCCGATACCACACAATGGTTGTCGGCCACCGAAGAAACGTCGCGTTTAAGGCAGGAGAGATAGAATGGCTCGTTATATTGGACCTAAATGTCGCCTTTGCCGTCGCGAAGGTGAAAAATTATTTTTAAAAGGTGAGAAGTGTTACACCAGCAAGTGTGCGATGGAAAACCGTGCATTTCCTCCTGGACAGCATGGACAACGTCGTACTCGTCTTTCTGATTACGCAACTCAGTTGCGTGAGAAACAAAAGTTACGTCGTATTTACGGAGTGTTAGAAAAACAATTCCGTGCTTACTACAAAGAAGCTGACCGTCGTAAGGGTTCTACAGGTGAAAACTTGTTACAACTTTTAGAGTCTCGTCTCGATAATGTTGTTTACCGTATGGGTTTCGGTATTTCTCGTGATGAAGCGCGTCAATTAATTCGTCACTGTGCAATTAGCGTAAATGGTAGTCGGGTTACAATTCCTTCTTATCAAGTCAACGCTAGCGATGAAATTGCAATTCGCGAAAAATCTAAAGCACAACTGCGTATTAAAAATGCTGTACAAGTTGCAGAGCAACGTACAATACCAGAATGGTTAGATGTTGATGTAAGCAAGCTGACGGGTGTGTTCAAATCAACACCTGAACGTAATGACTTGTCATCTGACATTAATGAACATTTGGTTGTTGAACTTTACTCTAAGTAAAAATCATTTAATTGAATAATTAAAAGAGGCCTTATATATGCAAGGTTCTGTTACGGAATTCCTGAAACCACGCGTTGTCGATGTTCAGGTTACAGATAATTTCCACGCAAAAGTGACTCTTGAGCCACTTGAGCGCGGTTTTGGCCATACGCTAGGTAATGCCTTGCGTCGTATCCTTTTGTCATCTATGCCAGGTTGTGCAGTGACTGAAGTTGAAATCGATGGTGTACTTCACGAATACACTTCAATTGAAGGTGTTCAAGAAGATGTTATTGATATACTTTTGAATCTTAAAAGTCTCGCGATTGTATTAAACGGTCGCGATGAAGTGTCTTTGACATTAAATAAATCAGGTTTGGGTCCTGTTACAGCGGGTGATATTCAATTATCACATGACGTTGAAATTCATAACCCGGAACTGGTGATTGCTAACCTGACTAAGGCTGGCGAATTAAATATGACAATCAAGGTTGAACGTGGTCGTGGCTATGTACCTGCCGCACAACGCGTTAGCTTTGAAGAAGAAGATCGTCCTATTGGTAACTTACAATTGGATGCTTCTTTCAGCCCTGTTCATCGTGTGAATTATACTGTTGATAGTGCTCGTGTAGAACAACGCACTAACCTCGACAAACTAATTTTTGACGTTGAAACAAACGGTACAATTGACCCAGAAGAAGCGATTCGTCGTGCAGCGAACATTTTGCGTGACCAGCTTGCAATCTTTGTTGACCTGCAAGGTAACGAAGAGTCTGAGCCAGAAGCGAAGGAAGACGAGATTGATCCAGTCTTGCTACGTCCAGTTGATGATCTTGAGTTAACGGTTCGTAGTGCTAACTGTTTGAAGGCAGAAAACATTTATTACATCGGTGACCTTATTCAACGTACAGAAGTTGAGTTGTTGAAAACGCCTAACTTAGGCAAGAAGTCACTGACTGAAATTAAAGAAGTCCTGGCGCAGCGTAGTCTGTCTCTAGGAATGCGTCTTGAAAACTGGCCACCAGCCAGTTTGCAAGAAAAAGAAAAGCAAACTGCTTAATTTAAAGCTCTTTGTATATACTAATTTTTTGAGGTACTAACGATGCGACATCGTAAATCCGGTCGTCAATTAAATCGCAACAGCAGCCACCGTAAGGCTATGTTCCGTAACATGGCAGCTTCATTGATGCGCCATGAATTGATTAAAACTACTTTGCCTAAAGCTAAGGAACTGCGTCGTGTTGCAGAGCCGCTTATTACACTAGGTAAAAGTGACAGTGTAGCAAATCGTCGTTTAGCGTTTTCTCGTTTACGCGACCGTGACATTGTGACTAAACTATTTAATGAACTTGGTCCACGCTACGAAACGCGTCCAGGTGGTTACCTACGTATCATGAAGTGCGGTTTACGTGCTGGTGATAAGGCGCCAATGGCTTATGTTGAGCTTGTTGACCGTCCTGAAATTGATACAGATGAAGTGGAAGTTATTGAGTAAGTCATTTCTTCTTTTGAATAAAAAAACCGGGCTGTTGCCCGGTTTTTTTATGGGTGGGCATGCAGGTTGTCATTGCGAGCGTGGCGAAGCAGTCTTTAAGGATAATCGTTGAATCTTAGAGGTTGCTTCGCTACGCTCGCAATGACGTTCTAATATTTATTGTGTTTTATGCTATGATCAAAGTGTTGAGAGTATCAACGTATTGTGTACACTGTTCGACTAGGATGGAACCTATGGAGAAAAGCATATGAATCAGGAAGTTATCAAGTTTTCGGATCGTTTAAACCAGGCACTCGATGATGCGGGTGTGCCTCAAAAGGGCATGGGGCGTCAATCATCACTGGTACGGATGCTCGGTATTAGCCACCGTGTAGCAAAAAAATGGCTGGATGGCTCCGAGTTTCCACCTACTTCAAAAATGGTCAAACTCTCTACTTTGTTAGATGTGCGTTCAAATTGGTTGTTCTCAGGGCAGGGTATGATGCGTGCAGATACGCGTAATACTCATAGCGAATCTGAGCAAGAAGTTTATCGCCATGCCGGTGAGTTGAGCCAAGAGGCATTTGAGGTAGCATCGGATTGGATGAAGTTACCGCAATCGGTTCGCCGTACATTACATAAAGTGATTAAAGAGTTAGGTAAAAGTAACGACTAGTGAGGGGCAGTCGTGTGCGATTCGTTTTGAAGTTGTTCTAGGCGATAGCCGTGATGATATATCGCACTGATTCGCCAGCCATTCTCTGGCACTAAACCTAATTTATTACGAATTCGGCTGATATGGGTATCGGCAGTTCGCGTGTTAATGTCTTTGTTATGTCCCCAGACACTTTCCAGCATGTGGCCACGTGAAACGATGCGGCCAATATTTCTGAATAAAAACAACACTAATTCAAATTCTTTTTGCGTTAATTTTATGGCGTCACCATTACGCATGATGCTATTGCTTGAGAGGTCAATCGAATAGTCGCCGAACTGGAGGTTGGTTTCTTTTGAACCCAATACGTTGGCGCGACGGGCCAGCGCAGTGATGCGAGCAAGCATTTCTTTTTCACGGATAGGCTTGGTTAGATAGTCATCAGCACCAAGGGAAAGAATTTTTACAATATCATCTTCATTGTCACGCTGTGTCATGAACAAAATCGGTATTGGCCAACTCAGATTTTCTCGAGCCCAGCGTAGTACGCCTTCGCCATCAATTTCAGGAACCATCCAGTCGAGTACCAGCAAATCAAAAGAGTCTTGTTTAAGGGCATTAATGAGTTGACGACCATCGATAAAATGCGTGCACTGGTGTCCACGCTCCTCTAGCCACAGGCTAACAAGCTTTGCGATGTGTTCTTCGTCTTCAAGCAATGCGATACGCATCGCTACCCCCAGTTTTATTAACTTATTCTGTCGAGTGATATTATTCCACTCATTGTACATGGCTTTTGCAATGAAGCTAGTTTGCTATACCCCTGTACTATTAGGGGTTATCGGCAAAACCTCGAAAAACTTAAGTTTTTTTCATTATTGGTGCTAGGAATTGGCCCGTATAGGAGGCATGGTGCTCGGCTACTGCTTCAGGTGTACCAGCAACGAGTATTTCACCGCCGTTATCGCCGCCCTCCGGGCCGAGATCAATAATCCAGTCAGCGGTCTTAATCACATCGAGATTATGTTCGATAATGACAATGGTATTGCCATGGTCACGTAGTCGGTAGAGAACCCCGAGTAATTGGCGGATATCGTGGAAATGCAGCCCTGTAGTCGGTTCATCTAATATATATAGTGTGCGTCCTGTATCCCGTTTTGATAGTTCGCGAGAGAGTTTTATGCGCTGCGCTTCACCACCAGACAGAGTTGTTGCATTTTGGCCGAGACAAATATAGGTAAGCCCGACATCCACCAGTGTTTGTAGCTTACGTGCAACCACGGGTACGTTGGCATAAAAGGCCAAACCTTCTTCCACCGTCATTTCCAATACTTCGTGAATGTTTTTACCCTTGTAACGGATATCGAGCGTTTCACGGTTGTAACGTTTACCTTTGCACACATCACAAGGCACATAAATATCAGGTAGGAAGTGCATTTCTACTTTGATAACGCCATCGCCTTGGCAAGCTTCACAGCGACCACCTTTGACATTAAAACTGAAACGACCTGGTGTATAACCACGCGAACGCGCTTCAGGTGTTTGTGAAAACAGATCGCGAATAGGTGTAAAAAGGCCAGTGTAGGTTGCTGGGTTTGAACGAGGTGTACGACCAATCGGGCTCTGGTCTATATCGATTACCTTGTCGAAATGATCCAGCCCTTCAATAGCATCATGTGGCGCAGGCTCATCGCCAACACGGTTAATGCTTAGGTGCGCGGCACGGTAAAGCGTGTCATTAATCAGCGTTGACTTCCCTGAGCCGGAGACACCGGTAACACAGGTCATAAGACCGACAGGAATATCGGCATCAACCTGTTTTAGATTGTTACCAGAGGCGCCACGGAGGCTAACCTGACGACTTAGGTCGTTAGGGGTGCGTTCGGTAGGAATAGCAATAGATTCCCTACCTGACAAGTACTGTCCAGTTAGTGAGTCCTTACTTTTAAGTAGATCCTTGAAGGTTCCCTGGGCGACCACCTGACCACCATGTACACCGGCACCCGGGCCAATATCCACTACATAGTCAGCACTGCGAATCGCATCTTCATCATGTTCGACCACGATGACGGTGTTACCTAAATCGCGTAGATAAAATAGCGTATCGAGCAGGCGTTGATTATCGCGTTGATGTAAACCAATAGAAGGTTCATCGAGTACATACATCACACCCACTAGCCCCGCACCAATTTGGCTGGCAAGACGAATGCGCTGCATTTCGCCACCAGATAAAGTTTCGGCACTACGTTCCAGGCTTAGGTAGTTAAGGCCTACATTGATTAAGAAGCTCAGTCGTTGATTAATTTCTTTGAGGATCTTGTCAGCGATCTTGCCGCGACGACCGGGCAAGGTTAATTCAGTAAGAAATTCAGAGGCCTTATCAATGGGGAGGGCGGTCACTTCATCTATGCGATGCCCACCAATGAACACATGCCGAGCCGCAGTATTTAAGCGCGTCCCATGACATTCAGTACAGGGTTGGTGACTTACATATTTACTGAGTTCTTCGCGTACCGCGTTGGATTCTGTTTCACGGTAGCGGCGTTTCATGTTGGGGATAATGCCCTCGAAACTATGTTTACGCTTTTTGCCTTTGCCGCGTTCGCTAAAATAGGTGAAGTTTATTTCTGTGTCACCACTGCCATTTAAAAGCACATCCTGCATATCTGCAGGAAGGTCTTCGTAGTTGAGTTCGATATCAAATTTGTAATGCTTGGCGAGATCTTTAAGCAATTGGAAATAATAGGCGTTACGCCGATCCCAACCACGAATCGCACCACCGGCTAAGGAGACCTCAGGATGTTTAACAACGCGTGCAGGATCAAAGAATTGTTGTACGCCAATACCATCACACTCAGGGCAAGCGCCAACAGGGTTATTGAATGAGAATAGGCGTGGCTCGAGTTCAGCGATACTGTAACCGCACTGGGGGCAGGCAAACTTGGCTGAGAAATCGACATCAGGCTGGCTGCCATCCATCCATGCAATCCGGGCAATACCATCAGTGAGGCCAATCACCGTTTCAAATGATTCGGCGAGGCGTTGTTTAATATCCTCACGTACCTTAAAGCGATCTACCACGACTTCAATGGTGTGCTTCTTACGCAAGTCTAATTCGGGTGGTTCATCAAGTTCAAAAATCTCGCCATCAATGCGCGCGCGAATATAACCCTGTGAGCGCAGCTCCATCAGTAATTTGTGATGCTCGCCTTTACGACCTTGTACGACAGGCGCGAGCAGCATCATTCGCACACCTTCTTCCAGTCCTAGAACGTGGTCAACCATTTGGCTGATAGTTTGTGCTGCGAGCGTGACGTCATGTTCAGGACAGCGTGGTTCACCAACACGGGCAAACAGCAGGCGAAGATAATCATAAATTTCGGTAACGGTGCCGACAGTTGAGCGTGGGTTATGCGAAGTCGATTTTTGCTCAATGGAAATAGCCGGGGATAAGCCCTCGATATGGTCAATATCGGGTTTCTCCATAATCGACAGGAACTGCCGTGCATAGGCAGACAGCGACTCAACATAGCGTCGTTGGCCTTCGGCATAGATGGTATCAAAGGCCAGTGAAGACTTTCCCGAGCCGGATAAACCGGTAATAACAATCAATTTATCACGAGGGAGGTCGAGATCAATATCTTTCAGATTGTGAGTTCTTGCGCCACGGAGGCTAATCTTGTCCATCTAATTTCCAGCAGTTCGGTCAACCTGCTAATATACGCTGATTTGCCTCACTCAGGCAAAGTGGAATTTTAATGCAAGACAAAGAACAACAAAGCATGGGAAATGAAGTATCAGGAATGAGCCCGGTTGAGCGACGTGCCTCGATCTCGCTCGCGGCCATTATGGCGACACGGATGCTGGGTCTGTTCATGATTTTGCCGGTGTTCGCTCTCTACGCAGAGTCATTACCTGATTCGAGTCCATTATTGATCGGTTTAGCCATTGGTATTTATGGCCTGACTCAGGCGCTATTACAGATTCCTTTCGGTATGGCTTCAGACAAGTTTGGTCGCCGCCGTATGATTACAATCGGTTTGTTGTTATTTGCGGCGGGTAGTGTTGCTGCCGCCAGTGCAGATAGTTTGATGGGGATTATTTTTGGTCGTGCCTTGCAAGGTGCGGGTGCCGTGGCCGCTGTGATCATGGCACTAACGGCTGATCTCACTCGAGAAGAACAACGTACTAAGGCGATGGCCGTTATCGGCATGAGTATCGGCGGGGCATTTACTTTAGCCCTAGTCATTGGGCCTCTATTAAATGATGTTATTGGTGTCTCAGGTATCTTCTGGTTTACCGCTATTTTGGCTGTTTTGGCGATAGTGATTCTTTGGACGCAAGTACCACAACCGACACAAAGCCACATGCACCACGATGCGCAGCTTGACCCGGGGCTGACATGGAGTGTCTTGAAAGATAGCCAATTACTACGTCTCGATGCGGGCATCTTTATCTTGCATACGATTCTAACCTCGACCTTTATTGTCGTACCGTTTGTATTGCGTGACAGTCTCGGTATTGACGTTGGACATCATAGCTGGGTATACCTGCCGGTGTTGTTGCTATCGGCGGGGGCGATGGTGCCGTTTATTATCGTCGCTGAGAAAAAACGCAAAATGAAACAAATCTTCGTTTCCGCAGTGACGATTCTTGGCCTGAGTTTACTGACCATGAGTCAGTGGTACGAAAATGCGATTGCCTTCTTTGTCTTGCTTTGGTTATTCTTTACAGCGTTTAATTTTCTTGAGGCCAGTTTACCATCTCTGGTTTCAAAAACCGCTCACGCGGCGCGTAAGGGAACTGCGATGGGGGTTTATTCTAGTTCACAATTTCTTGGCGCTTTTGTTGGTGGTAGTGCAGGTGGATTGCTTTATGGTGAATTCGGCATCAGTGGCGTGTTTATTTCTTCTGCTCTATTAATAGTCGTTTGGTGGCTATTGGCTATTACTATGCGGCCACCGCTATACCTTGCAAATATCGTTATGCCTGCACACGGCCTGAATGAAGCACAAGCCAGTGAATTGGCGGCGAAGCTTGAAGCCGTTGCTGGCGTAGTCGAAGTAGTGGTGATCATCGAAGAAAATGAAGCCTACTTAAAGGTTGATAATCAACTTCTAGACCGCGACACCCTGCAAAAATTATTACCCTCTTAGTAAAATCAGCGGCTTATAAGCTAGCCTCTAAATACACTATTTAAATTGGTATTTTTTTCTTGCCAGCGGCGCGCTTCGTTGACATAGTACCGGCACGGATTGTTTCAAAACTGGGGCAGACGCATAAAACTAATCGGAACACATGTTCCATAACGCAGAGATAAAGGAGAAACGCATATGTCTAGGGGCGTAAATAAAGTAATCTTGGTTGGACACTTGGGCGCAGACCCAGAAGTACGTTACATGCCAAATGGCGGCGCAGTTGCCAATGTAACCGTCGCAACAACCGAATCCTGGAAAGACAAATCATCAGGTGAACAACAGGAAAAGACCGAATGGCATCGGGTTGTGTTTTTTGCACGCCTTGCTGAAATCGTCGGTGAATACCTGAAGAAAGGTTCACAGATGTATGTTGAAGGTCGTTTACAAACACGTAAATGGCAAGATAAAAGTGGCGTTGATCGTTACACCACAGAAATCGTTGCCAGTGAAATGCAAATGCTAGGCGGACGCGGTGGAGCAGGTGGCGGCGCAGGCGCAAACGCAGGCTCATCAGCCGGTAATTACGGCGGTGGCCAATCGCAGGCTCCAGCAGCGGCTCCAGCAAGTGCGGCAGCACCTGCAGCGGCAGCGGCAGGTGGTAGTTACGATGACTTTGATGACGACATTCCATTTTAAGATAGTGTCTCAATCGACATAAACAATTAATACAACGCCTGGCAAATTGCTGGGCGTTGTTGTTTCAGGGTTCAAAAAATCCAAGGAGTGGTTTGTATGTTTAAAAAGATTAAGCTAACCGCATTTGCATTTATTGCACTGTTTTCTATTCCCACTATGAGTTCAGCTGACCATGAAGTCGCAATGGATAACCAGCGATTAGGTGAGCTGATCAAACGTATCGATAAATCCGCCCAAGGCAAGCCCGGTTTCTGGCGTTTTATTGTTGAAGGTCGTGAAGTCAGTGTTATCACTTCCGAGAAAGCCAATCGCATGCGCATCATCGTGCCTATTGCACCCGCGACAAAGCTCTCAAATGAAAAGTTGATACGCATGATGCAGGCAAATTTTGATTCCGCACTCGATGCACGTTACTCCATCGCAAAAGACATTATCTGGGGCGCTTTCATCCATCCACTACGCGAATTGAAAGATGAAGAATTTCTTTCGGGTGTTGGTCAGGCAGTGAATCTCGCGCTGACTTATGGCGAAACTTACAGTTCCGGCGCATTGATTTTTGGTGGTGGCGATAGTCAGAATTTAAGACAACGCGAATTGATAGATCGCTTGTTGGAGAAGGGGACGATTTAGAAAGGATTGCTGAATTTGGATTGCGGATTGATGAATTGAAATCAAGAGATCTGACCCCTTGATTGAAAGTGATTTTAACAAATAAAAGAGGATTTTTATGAAGCGACTGAATTTAATGACACGAATATGTTTGTTGTTTATTGTGTTTTTGATATCGAGCTGTGCAGCGAATATTGAACAGACGAGTCAACGCCACATTGATGCGGCAATGGAGCAGAAAATTGTTTTTCAGAAAGTAACCGATATTGAGTTAGCGTCGGGGTATGCACGTTTTATCCCTAAAGGGTCTACTTGGAAACGGATTGGGAAAATCATCGAGGGTGATATTTATCGCCCAATTGATACTGTATTTACGATTGAAGGAAAACATGATCATGAAGCATATATTGTGATCGATAAGGCTGAGTTGCAGGGGTTTTATTTGCCAGTACAACAAACATTTTCACCTGTACATAAAAAAATAACATTACTATTCAAATAAGATGCGAAGGAAAATTTAATGAAATTATTTAAAGCTTTTTTTGTGGTTGTTTTTGCACTTGTTGTTTTGTCAGGTTGTGCATCAGGACCTAAATTTAACGAAATAGAATCTAAGATTCCACCGATTAAGTCGAGTGAAGGCAGGATTTATTTTTATCGTGATGCAAGCTTATTTGGTGCGGGTATTCAGCCTTCGATCCGATTAAATAACGGGATCATTGGTGTATCTAAGCCAGGCGGTTTCTTTTATGTTGATACAAAGCCCGGTAAACATGAAGTAAGTTGTGCTACTGAAGTCGAACGCAAAGCAGTATTTACATTAGATGCAGGTCAAACACGTTATATCAAAACAACAATTGGACTTGGTATTGTTGCTGGGCGAGTTTATCCGGAGTTGGTTGATAATAAACTAGGAGATAAAGAAGTTCGTGAGATTAGTTATATTGGCGATAAAATGGCTGAATATATTAAGCAAGCAAAAGCAGAGGAAAAAGAAGCTGAAAAGGATGATTACTAAATAACAAATAGGCTCAGTAATAATTAATATCCACTTACTGCTGAGCCTTTTAAATTGTTTGTTTTATTTTGATTTCTAGGGCAGTCAACAATCATGCGTCAGAGCACAATACCTTCTAATATAGACTCAATAAAAACGGAGTTATTTTCTTTAATGTTATGAAGAATTTATTTTCAATAATACTTCTGGTTTTATCGCCTGTTACACAAGCAGGTACATTTGAAATCAGTGTACCGGGTTATACGGCAGAGGTGGGTGAACATAAGGCGGAGGGTAATGAGCACAGTCTGATTGTGCTATCACTGCACGGTAAGGAGAAAGGCCGCAGGCATGACGGTAATCTTTCTTTTGCAGATGAGTTGGCTGCTAACGGTTACACAACTTATACACCGCAGATGCCTTGGTATGAATATAAAGCGCCGGTATCAACAGCATACGCTGTGCTTGATGCGCTGATTAAGAAAGTGGCGAAGGGTAAAAAGGTGGTGGTGACTGGCCACAGTCAGGGTGCACCGTTTGCTTTTTTTTATACGACTGATCATAAGCCGCCTAGGGAAGTTATTGGCAGTGTCTTGCTTGCCCCTGGCCATTTAATCCACCGTTCTTACAAGATACAACGGGTTACTGTTGAGAGTGTATTGCGAGCAAAGCAATTGCTTGCAGAAGGCGCGGGTAATCAGGAGCAGGAGTTTGATGATTTTAATGGTGGTGGCAGGATAGGTAACAAGACAATCATAACAACGCCATTAATTTATTTGAGCTACTTTGATCTGGATACAACGCCTAACTTTTTGGATCTCATAACAAAGGCACGATTGCCATTATTATGGGTTGATGGAAAAAATGATCGCTTGGCAAAACGCATGAGCTACGATGAAATTTACGCGTCTGCACGAGAACATCCTCAGAATCATTACACAATCGTAGAGGGTGGTCATGTGAGTATGTGGGAGAATGCAGTGCCAGCGGTTATACGCTGGTTAAATATTTTTAGGTAAGAATGGGTACAGCCCGCTTCATTTCATTGTAATGAAAGTGTTAATGAATTTTCTTCAAAAAAGCGTGATCTTCATGGCTTTTAAATCTAAGCTATTGATTTTTATGGTTTAAATAACCCTCTGTTAAGAAAAATGTAATTTGGACGCTATATATAGTATGCCTTAGGTTAAGGTGTTTGCTTATGCCTAGTGGGTAGAGTTTTAAGTGAGGTTTTATGAGCACGTTACGCAAAGCATCACTGCTGGACTACAGTAGTTAATATTTAGGGATTTTAATTATTTCAGTGTAGTGGTTTTTTTATGTCAGTAGATAATAAGTCACCGAAAAGAAACCGGATTAGTTTACGCCGTCGCTACCTCATGGCATCGGCATTCGTTTGTATACTTGTAATATTGGCTGCGATTATGTCTAACTGGCATACCCGACAAGTCTCGATTGATAATACCTCAGCCTTGCAGACTCAAGTTTATGTCAACAAGATGTTATCAGTTGTTCGTGGTGCATTGTGGCAAATAGATATTTCTATGAATACGATGCTTGTTTCTCCACTTCCAGAACATGAAAAAAAAATCACGAAGAATATCAATCTAGTTCGCAATGAGGTGGCTGCTCTTGCTGAACGCACAGATATAATTAACCTAGAACTCAGGGAAGGTATAGAGAAGCTTAGCGGAAATATTAATCTTTTTGTCGAGAAAATAGAATATTTATTAGGAAAACGTAAAGATTCCGCATGGGTCTATCCTATTCTTCCATATGTGAATGACAAGCTGCTGATATCGAATGGTGAATTTGAAAATGCCAGTGAGATTATTCTCCATTCAATTTCAGAAGAAGATGGTAGACCGTATGCATCAGTCCGATTTGGGCAGTTTGATCAATTACGAGATGCTTGGCGTTATAAAATTCTTAATTTCCGGATGTTCTTGATCAGGTTCGCGGGCCTTGGTCAAACGCGATCTTCACCACAAGAAATTAATATAGAAAGAATTCATGAAGTCATTGAGGATAAACTATCGGAACTGGCAGCGCTGCAAGAAAAAGGTGAGCTGGACTTTGATTCAGAATTAGCACTTGAGACGATGCAGAAAGCATCAGCGAAATGGTATAAAAATTGGCAGCATGTCAAAACGTTCCGTGCAAATAAGGTATGGCGTAATGATACGGATTACATGGAGACGGAAATACGACCTCTGCAAAAACAAATATTCACAACCCTAACGAGACTTGATAATGAGTTACTGTCAATGTCGAGTGATAATGTAAGAGCAGTTCAGGATACTGCCAATGTGGTTAGTCAAGAATTGTGGTTATTCTCCGCTTTGGCGCTGGTGTTTGTGATTGGTATTTACTTAATGATTGATCGTTCTATTTTGCGCCCGATTTCAAGAATTTCAGATGCCTTATCCGCAGAAGGTCAGCAGACTGATTACGAACTTGAAAGACAGGGTAGTAAAGAAATTCATCAATTAGCGACTTCTTTCCTCACGATGCGGAAACAGATACACCATCGACAAGAAGAGTTACAAACACAAGCTTTGCATGATGCGTTAACAGGGTTACCAAATAGAACATTGTTTACGGATCGTCTTGAGCAAGCGTTGAAGGATATGCATCGCACGAAACAGCATATGTCTGTGTTACTTCTTGATCTTGATCGCTTCAAAGATATTAATGATGTACTGGGTCATCCTATTGGGGATAGGTTGTTACAAGAAGTTAGTAAGCGGCTTTCCGATGTGGCGCGCGAATCAGATACAGTGGCTCGGTTTGGTGGAGATGAATTCGCTATTGTTTTACCCTCCACGAATGAAAAAGAGGCAGCTCAGTTTGCGGCTCGAATTGTGAATTCAATTAATGAAGTATTTACAATTGAATCAAATAATTTATATGTGGGTGTAAGTATAGGGATCGCAGTTTATCCTGAGCATGGTGACGATGTTGATACGTTGGTTCGTCATTCCGATGTAGCGATGTACGTAGCCAAGCGAGGTCGGCACGATTTCAGTATATACAAAGAATCATATGACAAGGGATATGCAGAGGATCTTGTCTTGGTTGAAGCCTTGCATAGTGAGCTTGATAACACAGAATTCCTAAATCTTTATTATCAGCCGCAAATAGATCTGTTTAGTCGTGAACTTGTAGGTATAGAAGCCTTGTTGCGTTGGAAGCATCCTGTTCTGGGTGTTATTTCACCTGAAAATATTGTTCAGATAGCTGAAAATTCAGGACAGATTGACAGGTTAACGGATTGGATTATCCGAACGGCAGTGAAAGAGTTCCATGAGATTATCGATATTGGTCAATTACGTTTTTCAATTAATCTGTCAGCCAAAAATTTGCAAGATGAAGAAATGCCCTCACGAATAGAGGATCTGCTAAAAAGTTATGCGATCTCTGCCTCATCACTCACGTTGGAAATTACTGAAAGTGCGATGATGAGTGATCCGGCTTGTGCCAGGGAAACTATGAATAAACTTAGTGCGATGGGTATTGAGTTGTCGGTAGATGACTATGGAACGGGCTTCTCATCGTTAGGTTACTTGAAGTTGTTACCGGTAAATGAACTGAAAATTGACAAGTCATTTGTGATTAATATGTTGGAGGATGAGAATGACGCCATCATTGTTCATTCTACTATTGAATTAGCTCATAACCTTGGTTTGAAAGTTGTTGCTGAAGGTGTCGAAAATATTGAAACCTTACAAAAGCTCAGGGGACTTAAGTGTGATATTGCACAGGGATATTTCATTTCCCAGCCAATGTCGAAGTTAGTATTTAACCAATGGTTAGAGGCATATAACCCAAAAGTAGTTAATAGTTCACTTTAATATGACCGGTTAACTGCAAACTCGGCTAATGATTGTAGGGCATCGCGGTAATTTGAAGCGGGCAATTTATCTAATGCTTGAATCGCTTCTTCTGAAGCATCTTTTGCGGCTTGTTCGGTATAAGTAATTGCGCCAGTTGCCTCTACGGCTTTTTGAACTTCTTTAATTTGCTCTAAACCGCCAGTTTCAATCGCGTTACGAACCAGTGCAGTTTGTTCTGGCGTGCCGTTACGCATGGTATAGATGAGTGGCAGAGTAGGTTTACCCTCGGCAAGATCATCACCAATATTTTTGCCAATATCCTCACTCGTCGAACTGTAGTCGAGCACGTCATCAATGAGTTGAAAAGCAGTACCAAGGTGCATGCCGTATTCAGCAAGGGCTTGCTCCTGTTCTTCTGCAGCATCACAAATAATTGCGGCAAGACGCGATGAAGCTTCAAACAATTTAGCGGTCTTGTAACGGATCACTTCAAGGTAACGTTCTTCAGTGGTGTCGGCATCATGCACATTCATCAGCTGCATCACTTCGCCTTCAGCAATAATATTGGTGGCGTGCGCGAGAATATCCATGACGCGCATCTTGCCGATCTCAACCATCATTTCAAAAGCACGTGAATATAAGAAATCCCCAACCAGTACGCTGGCTTCGTTGCCCCATAGGGCGTTGGCGGTATCTTTGCCGCGGCGCAATTCAGAACCATCAACAACATCATCATGTAATAAGGTTGCAGTATGGATAAACTCGACAATGGCAGCAATACGGTGATGATGATCACCCTGATAACCCATGGCGTTGGCACAGAGCAGATGTAGCATCGGACGTAGGCGTTTGCCGCCACTGTTGACGATATAATGGCCAAGTTGATTTACCAGCACCACGTCTGACTGGAGACGGTCTGTTATTAAGGCATCGACCGACTGCATATCGGATTCGATTAATTGCTGTACTGCGGCTATATCCATGGGAATCTCATGTTAAATCAGGCTGCATGCTAGGGGCGGAGTGGCGAACGGTCAAGCAGTAGAGGAGGTTTTTTTACTCATTTCGGTCTTTATTCACCTCTGTAGAAGGCTAATTTGAGCAATATTTAGGTAATTAATAGAAAAAACAATTAGTTATGCTTTTATGAATGTCTACTTACTGATATACTAATTGATTGACGGACGGGCTGTATCTGTATAAAATTTGCGCCCTTTGAGAATAGTCGAGATGCGCCATGGGCGGGTCTCTTTTGGAGAATAATATGTACGCGGTAATTCAGACCGGTGGCAAGCAATACCGAGTAACCGAAGGCCAAACCCTGAAGGTTGAGAAACTTGATGGTGAAGTGGGCGGTTCTTTGGACATCGATAAGGTGTTAATGGTTACTAATGGTGACGACGTTAAAGTGGGTACACCATACGTTGGTAAGGTCACAGCAAAAATCGTGTCGCACGGTCGTGATAAGAAGGTAACAATTATCAAATTCCGTCGTCGTAAGCATTCACGTAAGACACAAGGCCATCGCCAGTCTTACACAGAAATTGAAATCAGCAGCATCGCTAGCTGATAGCAGCAAGCATTAGGAGCAAGAACAATGGCACATAAGAAAGCAGGCGGTAGTACTCGTAACGGTCGCGATTCCGTCTCCAAACGTCTTGGCGTTAAACGCTACGGCGGCGAAGAAGTATTAGCCGGTAACATCCTGGTTCGTCAGCGTGGTACCAAATTCCATCCTGGTGTAAATGTTGGCTGTGGCCATGACCACACTTTGTTTGCTAAGGCGAGCGGTAAAGTAGAATTTACAGTTAAAGGCCCGAAGAAACGCACATATATTAATATCGTCGCGGCTTAAAGCACTTACGCTGCTTTTGAATACCAGGCCCCGTCATTGACGGGGCCTTTTTTTTAGCGGCAAGTAATGACAACACTACTTGCAACATTTTATAACTCACCCGATACTTTAAACTATGAAATTTGTTGATGAAGCAATTATCAAGATAGATGCTGGCGATGGCGGAAACGGCTGCGTCAGTTTTCGTCGTGAGAAATATATTCCACGCGGTGGCCCTGACGGCGGCGACGGTGGTGATGGTGGCAGTGTTATCTTTATCGGTGAGCAGGGTTTAAATACGCTGGCTGATTTCCGTTTCACTAAACATTTCCGTGCTGAACGCGGTAAAAATGGTAAGGGTCGCCAATGTTATGGTCGAGCCGGCGAAGACAAAATAGTTCAGGTGCCACTGGGGACAATGGTTTTTGATACGGATACCGAAGAACTGATTGGTGATGTGACCAAGCAAGGCCAGACACTCAAGGTTGCTCAGGGTGGTTTTCATGGCTTGGGAAATATTCATTTTAAGAGCAGTGTTAACCGCACACCACAGCAATCGACTAATGGTACAGAAGGCGAGAAGCGTCGATTACGCCTCGAGTTAAAAGTGTTGGCTGATGTTGGCTTGTTAGGAATGCCAAATGCAGGTAAGTCGACTTTCCTCACACGTGTTTCAGCAGCACGGCCTAAGGTAGCTGATTATCCGTTTACGACATTGCATCCGAATTTAGGTGTAGTGGATGTGGGAACACATCAAAGTTTTGTGGTTGCAGATATACCGGGATTGATTGAAGGCGCGGCGGAAGGCGTTGGGCTTGGTATAAAATTCCTCAAGCATTTAGCGAGAACAAAACTGTTATTACATATTGTGGATGTGTTGCCACCAGAAGGTTCGAATGATCCTGTAAATGATGCACGTGGTTTAATTGGTGAGCTGAAAGCATTCAGCAGTAAATTAGAAGCATTGCCACGTTGGTTGGTATTGAATAAAGTTGATCTGGTGATGGATGAGGAGCGCGCGAAGCGCTGCGATGAAATCGTTGCAGGGCTGAAATGGGATGGCCCTGTGTTTCGGATCTCGGCAGCGACTAATGAAGGTGTTCAAGAGCTGGTTTATGCGATTATGCATCACGTCGAAGAACAGGCGCTATTAGAAAAAGAAAAACGCGAGAAACAGGCTAGAGGCGAAGAAATTTAGCTAGCAATAATAACTATGCAAAATAGAACAGACATCAAGCAAAGTCATAATTGGGTTATCAAGATTGGTAGTGCACTGCTGACCAATGATGGCGCAGGTCTTGATGTTGATGCGATTCAGGCATGGGTTGAGCAAATGTTTGTATTGCGTGAAGCAGGTATTCAAATTACATTGGTTTCATCCGGTGCCGTTGCCGAAGGCATGCAGCGACTTGGTCTGATCAAGCGCCCACATGCGGTACATAAACTTCAAGCCGCCGCCGCTGTTGGGCAAATGGGCTTAGTGCAATGTTATGAATCTGCTTTTCAAAAACACGGTATCCATACAGCACAGATTTTACTGACACACGAAGATACAGCAAATCGTGAACGTTATATTAATGCACGGAGTACTTTGCGCACCTTGCACGAAATGAATGTCATTCCCGTGGTTAATGAAAATGATACCGTGGTTACGGATGAAATTCGTTTTGGTGATAATGATTCTTTAGCTGCGTTGGTAGCGAATCTTGTTGATGCAGATTTATTGGTTATCTTGACGGATCAAGAAGGTCTTTTTGATGCGGATCCACGCAGTAACAGTGACGCGAAACTGATACTACAAGGAGAAGCCAATGATGAATCACTTATGGCGTTAGCCGGTGAAGGTTCAGCGCTTGGTCGTGGTGGCATGTTGACCAAGTTACGTGCGGCACGCTTAGCGGCGGGCTCAGGTACGTCAACCGTTATTGCATCAGGACGTCGTGGCGCGGTATTACAAGAAATCTATGCTGGAGAAGCAGTTGGTACATTGCTTACAGCGAGCACAGAAATATTGACTGCACGTAAACAATGGTTAGCCGGACAAATTAATCTACACGGAACGCTTCACCTTGATGCTGGCGCAGTAAAAAAAGTTTGTGAACAAGGTTCTAGTTTACTAGCCGTTGGCGTTGCCGCTGTTGATGGTAAATTTAATCGCGGTGAAATTATTCGTTGCGTAGATGATTCCGGTCGTGAAGTCGCACGTGGGTTGATTAATTATAATGCCGATGAAACGCGCCGCATTATGGGACAATCAAGCGAACACATTGAAGATTTGCTTGGCTATGTTGGTGAGGCTGAGCTGATTCATCGTGATAATTTGATGTTGACCTGATTTATTAATACTGAATTCAGTGTTGAGCTATTTTGCTGTCATTTTCAACATCATCACTCGGATGATTGATCACTAATTCACCTGTTTTAATTCCTTCAAGTACTTGGGCGGTTAATCCATTCCGTTGACCAAGACTAACTTCACGTCGTTGAGCATAACCATCTTTAGCTACAAAAACTGCCCAGCCATCTTTATAACGAAACAGGCTGCTTGCAGGGATCTGTAGAACATCATCGTCTTGCCAAAGTATGAATTTCGCCTCAACCCTATAGCCATCACCTATGCGTTGCCACAAGTCATGTGGTGATGTGAAATTTGAAATAATCAGAACACGCTGTTCTTCAACGCCCAATGCAGAGATTTTTGTGAAGCCGATTGGTTCAATAAGGCGTACAACAGCTTCAAGTGGTTGGTCGCCACCCCATCGGTCTAGTAACACTTTCATGCCTTGTTTAATTTTTACCGCATCGGCCGAGAGGACATCGACCTCAATTTCCAGTGCTGAAGGATCGCCGACCTCGAGTAACTCTTCACCTGTTCGTACCGGGCCTTTGCATTGGCGTTTAACCTTGAGTATTTTACCGGTAATAGGTGATAAAACAGGCACACGTTCTGCGGGCTCGTTCGTTGTGCTGGCACTATATGCAAACATCGTCTGTGCAGCTTGCAGCTCATATTTGGCGACGTCGACATTGAAATCAGCCGAACGTTTATTTGCAGATGACGTTTGTGCTTCAGTTTTCACCTTATCGAAAGCCTCGCGCGAAATGAGCGCTTTTCCCAGTAAGGGAGTGAGGCGTTTCATTTCATTACTAGCCAACCTGGCTGCAGCAGTAGCGGCACGTGCTTGTTCTTCGGCAGCTCGTAATGTGGATTTAGCGGCAGAGACTTTAGCCTTAGCTTGGGCACGGCTACGCGGGTCTAACACCTGTGATTCTCGTGGAGTGATAGCCAATAGCACTTTTCCTTGTTCTACCGTATCACCGACATTTAAATGTAGACGACATGCAACGCCATCGACAGGCGCCGAAATAATATAGCGGTCGATCACTCTGGTGCGACCTTCTTCCTCAATGGTGATGATTAAAGGAGCACGCTTTGCCGCAACTGTTTCTACAAGCACAGGTTGCGTTCGAAAACCCCACATGAGCATTGCAATAATCAATATCGCAATGATAGTGATGACAGGATGTTGTCGTAGCGCATTACGCATTTGTTACTCCTTAGTTTTCAATACTGCCACCATATCGAGATGGGCGAGATTACGCCAGATCATGATAGCCGAAATAATTGAAGATACGATCACCACCATAGCAGCAAAGGCATAGACATTGAGGCCTAGCACCAGCGGAATACGATACAGATCGGTGTCGAATTTAAAGGCGAGATAGGCACTCAGTCCATAGCCGATGAGCATCCCCAGAGGGATGGCCACCAGCGTTAGTAACCCCATTTCACCGAGTAGGATATAGGCAACCTCGCTACGTTTGAAACCTAAAACCCGCAAACTGGCTAATTCCCGGTTACGCTCTGACAGAGCAATTCGCATACTGTTATAAACGACGCCAAAGGCAATACTGCCGCCAAGCAAGGTAGTGATAAAGGTGAAGAACAATATCGTTTCGGCAAGAGTGTCGTAGAAGGCCTTGATAGCGGCTTTGTGCTCAACAACGCCAGCAATGCGCGGCATGCCTTTGAGTTTACTATATACGTCACGTTGATAACGCTCGTCGACTTTCAAAAAAGCGCCAGAGATGGCATCGCCTTCTTTTAATAATTGATTTAATGCTTGACGTTGCATGTAGGCATTCACGCCGAGGTATTGTTTAGCTGTACCGACGACCTGTACCTGGACTGTGGGGCGGTTGCCTTCCAGTGCTTCGATGGTCAGCATATCACCTGTTTTTATATGTAGTAGTTCAGCCAGATAATCAGTCAGGATGACACCTTGTTGCGGTATGTCGATAACCTGCAACTCGGTGTCCAACAAGCGCATTAAATCGCTATCTGGCTGAATGCCTTGAATCGTTGTTCGATAAAAACGGTGTTCAAATTGCAGTTTTGCCGGCACATGACGAAATCCCTCGACATGTTCTACTCCTTGAAGGTTACGCAGTGAGTAGAGAGAACGGAGCGATGTTGGTTCGGTAAAATTCGCGATGATGTCCTCGCGCTGGCTCATATTATATTGCACATCAACCATGTGATCGATGGCACCTTCTTGAAAACCGCCTATCATCATCGTCCCACAAGCCATGCTGATCCCCAATGTTGTTAGTAGAGACTTGATGGGGCGTCGTTCAATATGGCGCAAGATCATGCGCGTTGGCTGGGAAAACCAGCGTTGCAGACCAAGTCGCTCGACAATGGTCGCGTGATAGATGGCGGGTGTTTCAGGGCGCATGGCCTGAGCAGGTGGTAGGCGCGCGGCCGTGCGTACGGCATACAATGTACCAAGGCTAGCGACGGCCATGCTGATGGTGATGGCGGCAATAATGACCTGTGGTTTGAGTACATAGATCATGAACGGCAAGCTATAGAGTTCCATATAGATATTACTCATGCCCTTGCCCATCCATATACCCACGCCTATACCAGCAGACACACCGATAGCAGTAATCATCAATACCAACTTGGTGTAATGCAGACCCACGGCAAAATTGCTATAGCCAAATGCCTTGAGAGAGGCAATCTGTTCGCGTTCAAGGCTAATGAGACGACTGATCACGACGTTAAGAAGGAATGCGGCTACGGAAAAAAAAATGATTGGAAACACGGTAGCGATGGTTTGCTGTTGCTTAAGTTCTTCAGATAAAAAACGGTTGGACAGTTGATCCTTGCGGGCATAGGCACCGATACCGCCATAAGGTTTTAGCAGTGCATCGAGCCGGTCGATAACGTCTTGTTCATTAGTACCCTTGAGCAGGGTGAGCGTCACATTGTTAAATGCGCCATCCATATCGTAGGCACTTGCCAGAGGCTTGCGTGCCATCCACAAAACACTATAACGTTTGTGATCAGGGAACATGGCACCAGGGGCAATCTGGTATATATATTCCGGAGATAGGGCAAAGCCAACAATGGTAAGGGCCTTGCGACGGCCATTGATCGTCGCACGTATCTTGTCGCCGGCTTGCAGGTCATGCGCAATAGCGAACTCTTCGCTGAGTAGCACTTCATTATCACGACCAGATTCAAGTAGTCGACCCTTGCGCAAAAATATCTGGTTTAATTTTCCAGAACTGTTACTTGATAACGACAGCAGGTGCCCACTAACAGGATCGTCAAAGCCCTCTACATCAATATTTACGTATGCCACTACGCGTGTTTCGATTTTATCGACACCGGGAATTTTTGCGATGTGTTTAACTAGTGACAACGGCGCGCGTTTTAGTGAGGCAAATACATGGGCAAAATGATTATCGCGGTAATAGCTTTCACGGGTTTCGTATAATGAGTCGAGCGTACTGAGTGACATGATGAATATGCCTACGCCACTGACAATCACCATGGCGATTGCTATTGCCTGCATGCGCATATTCCATAATTCACGCCAAAGTTTTTTGTCGATGGCTTTCATGATGATGCGATTACCAACTAAGTTCGTTAGGGGTGAGTTTCGTTTCGTTAATATGCACTTGGCTTATACAGCCGTCGGCCAGATGAATTACCCGATCTGCCATTCGCGCAATATCTACGTTATGAGTGATAACAGCGGTAGTGGTACCTAATTCCTGATTCACGCGTTGCAAGGCATCAAGAACCACGATACCTGTTTTGGAATCCAGTGCGCCAGTTGGTTCATCGCATAATAAAACATCGGGTTTTTTTGCTATTGCTCTTGCAATAGCCACTCGTTGTTGTTCGCCACCTGATAGCTGGGCTGGAAAGTGGTGCATGCGATCAGTTAGCCCAACCAACTGCAGAGCGTCTTCTGGTTGCATAGGAGCATTAGCAATCTCGGTTACGACTGCAATATTTTCAAGTGCGGTAAGGCTGGGAATAAGATTGTAAAATTGAAATACAAAACCGACGTGATAGCGACGGTACTCGGTAAGCTCACTTTCGCTAGCACGGGTCAAATCACGATCACCATACAGTACATGACCATCTGTTGGCGTATCGAGTCCACCGAGGATATTTAGCAGAGTCGATTTGCCGCTGCCGGAGGCACCAAGCAATACGGTAAATTCACCCTGATACAAATCAAGATCAATTCCCCGCAGTGCATGCACCTGTACCTCACCCATCTGGTAGGTTTTAGTGACGCCGTGGACATGAAACACCACGCCTTCATCAAGGGGATTGTGTTGTTGGGCTCCAGTCATTATCTCACTCCGCTTAACAACTATATCAGGCAATGCCGCATAGATGTGTGTTGTGTATATTGTCATGAGGACCAATAGTCAAAAGATAATATAGATAATCACCTATTAAACAAGGTAGTATTAAAACATATAAACAAACAAGACATATTTCGTTTGTGATGAAGCATTTTTTTAGAAAAATACAAATCATCTTGGCTATTGATAGTTCGGTAAGTAATGCAGAAAAGCTGACATCCGCGCTGGGTGGGTTTGTTGGCATTTTTCTCATTAGCTGGACCAGCTTTCAATTACTCGGTGCAAGTGGTGCCGCACTGATTGTGCCATCTATGGGGGCGTCAGCGGTGTTGGTGTTTGCTGTACCGCATGGCAAGTTATCTCAACCCTGGGCCTTATTTGGTGGACAGCTAATTTCTGCTGCGGTCGGTGTTACTTGTTATCAATTTATTCCTAATTTGTTTCTTGCGTCTGGTCTTGCAGTAGGTATAGCCATTGGTGCAATGCATGTTTTTCGCTGTCTTCACCCTCCAGGTGGTGCCACGGCATTAGCGGCAGTGATCGGTATTGAGAAAATCCATGAGTTGGGCTATGAATTTATATTGACACCGGTATTGTTAAATACAGTGATTATTTTCATAACCGCAGTGGTATTTAATAATATTTTCCCGTGGCGACGTTATCCAACTTCTTTAATGCGCTTTACTGATACACCTTCTTTACAAAAACAACAATCTTCGCGAGTCATTGATAAGCAGCATATTGAAAGCGCCTTATCTGACATTGATTTAGTTGTGGATCTAAATGCGAGTGATTTACAACAAATTTTTGCTTTGGCGATCGAGCACGCAGAAATACCTGCTTTCTCAGCAAATGAAATAAAGCTAGGCCATTACTACACAAATAGTAAGCATGGAGCAGAATGGTCAGTTCGGCATATTATCGATGAAGCACAACACGATGACATTGATAAAGACATGGTGATTTATCGCGTGGTAGAAGGACAAGGTTTAAGAAGCGCTGATAGTTGTACAAGAACAGAATTTGCCCAATGGGTTATGCGAGAACTCTTTCCAACTCAGGATGATGATTCTGACTAGTGTGGCAGTGAATCTTCCTTTATGTCGAGTCGTTGCATTCGTCGCCATAAAGTCGTTCTATTTATTCCTAATTGTTCTGCAGCTTCAGCACGGTTACCGCCGGCTTCACGTAGTGCAGTAATTATTTCATCCCTTTGTTGAGCATTATCTTCGCTAAGCGAGCTTAGCTTATTATTGTCGAGATTCTTTTTTTGTGCATTGATATCTTGCGGTAGACTGCTAATTTCAATCACATTATTTTTAGCGCAAATTATGCCGTGTTCAACGGCATTACGTAATTCACGAACATTCCCCGGCCAGCGGTAATCGAGCATCATACTCAACGCTTCGCTACTCCAGTGAAGGTTATCTGGATAACCGCGTTGCACCAATTGTTGGCTGAAATCTTTTATCAGTAATGATATATCTCCAGGGCGTTCGCGTAGTGGCGGGATAAAGATTGGGATGACAGCAAGCCGGTAAAACAGATCGGCACGAAAATTCCCCGTATCGACTTCATTTCGTAGATTACGATTAGTTGCCGAAATTACTCGAACATCAACTTTGACTGTTGTATCCGAACCCACCATCTCAAAACATTGGTCTTGTACTGCTCGCAGAAGTTTAGCTTGAAGTTCAATAGGTATTTCACTGATTTCATCCAAAAAAAGAGTGCCACCATTTGCTGCTTGGAAACGTCCTTCGCGACGCTGATGTGCGCCGGTAAAGGCGCCTTTAACATGACCAAATAGCTCTGATTCAATGAGACTGTGAGGTATAGCAGCACAGTTCACTTCAATATAGGGATTCTCAGTCCGTGAACTTTGCATGTGGAGGTATCTAGCCAATTGGGTCTTACCCGTTCCTGATTCACCTTGTAGCAATACGAAAGCTTGTGAAGGTGCAATTTGCTCCAATCGGGCAATAATTTCGAGCATTTGTGGATCACGCGTGATGAGACCACTGCCTTCAGTGTGCGAGAGGACGGCAGCAAGTTGCTTGTGCTCAGTACGATCTCTGACTACCACCACGCGTACTAAATCATCACTACAAGGTAATTGCATCAAACCGCTGCGAATATAGAGGTATCGACTTGAATCATCGAGAGTCAAAAGGTGTTCAAAATTTACAAAATTACCGGTTGGTCGACTTGCCGCATCAACCTCGCCAGCATCAATTGCCGCGCGTAACACAAGCTTCTTGATGTTGAAGGTTTTTAGTTCATGCAGGTTTTGAAGTGCCGGGCTATCGGGTAGAGAAATTAGTTCCCTAAAGCGGGAATTATAGTAGAGTATATTGTCATTCTGTTCCGAAATAAGGACACCTTCATCGACATGATTGAGAATGGGCTCTAATGCTTCAAGAAATTGCTCAATTTTGCTCATAAATGGTATTTCCTTTGATGTTGCAGATGATGCGCTATGTTGATTGTTACTGCAACACCTGCAACAAGCACCAGCTATTACTAAAATAGCTAAATAATCAAATACTAATAATTTGAGAGCGATGATGTTGCAGCGTAGGCCGCAACGTCATTAATAAAAAATACTTTTAAAACAATAAGTTATAGTTTGGCATAAACACTGCAACACTATAAGCATAATGATAAAAATACGTTGTATGAGCGAGAAGGGAAAGAGTATGACCAGCCATCACTATATAAAGGGTGTGTTATTGACGATGGGGATGATTGCCCCTCTCATGCTAGAGGCGATGCCTCCGGTGAATCAATATTCTGGTTTTATGCCGGCACAGCCTGCAATGCAGCAAGGCGGGCAATTTTACGAAGGTAGTTCAGGAATATATCGTGTGATGGCAGCACCACAGAATAACTCAATGATTCTTGGTGGAACCGTTGTCGCGATGCGCGAAGTGACGTTAACAGCGCAGGTTTCTGGTCGGGTTGAGTTTCTGGCGGGAAAAGAAGGTGACTGGTTTACTCAGCAAGCCTTAATTATTGGATTGAGTGACGATGGGCTAGAGGCAGAACGTCGCCGTGCTTTGGCTCAGTTAGGCAGTGCTGAAAGTATGTTGCGGAATAGCCGCGTGCAGTACTCGCGTGAATTATGGGCGCCAAAGTCTCGTGATGTTGGTCGCATGCCCGGTATGGGGATGCCCTCGATGTTCGATCAATTTTTCACGCGTGGCATCGGTAGCAATCTCGGCATGGGAAATCCATGGCTGGAAAGGCAGGCTGATCTCTATGGACAGAATTCCGATGTGCAAAGAGCGCAGTCGCAAATGTTACAGGCGCATTCCGGTATTGATGCGGTCGAAGCAAAATTACGAGATGCTCGAACAGTTGCCCCTTTCTCAGGCGTATTAACAAAGAAATTTGTTGAAATTGGTGACACGGTACAACCGGGTGAACCGCTAGTCAGTATCGCCGACGTTAGTCGCTTGCAAATCGAGGTTGAAGTGCCTGTACGCATTGTGGGTGCCTTACAAGTTGGAATGTCAATTCCTGCCAGACTAGATGTTGGAGGACAAATTGAGGCACGGGTCGCTCAGATTTATCCCGCTGCACATGCCAATCGTCATACGGTGACCGTAAAATTGGATCTGCCTGAGCGTACCTCAGGTGGTCCCGGTATGTACGCTGAAGTTATGTTGCCAGATGGAAATTCTGCAGGCCAATTAATACCGGTTATTCCTGCTGCGGCAGCGATTCGACGAGGTAGCTTACCTGCTGTGTTTGTTTTTGGTTCGGATAATAAAACCCAACTCAGATTGGTACGGCTTGGAGAGCCATTAGGGAATGGCTATGTTCCTGTGCTGTCGGGATTGAAGACGGGCGAAGTGATTTTGGCCTCGCCACAACCAGGCTACCGTGCCGGTCAGCCCGTGATAGGTATCCGGTAAATAGGTAATGTTGATCTGGAACAAAGAACAATAGTTATAAAAATAATAGATTGATTCATATAAAATGACTAATAAAAATTCATCACAAGAAACCATGCCTGATCCAGGTGTTGCCGGTGGTATCGCTAAACAGTTTATCGATTCACCGGTTACCCCATTACTGATATTTGCTTTCCTTGCTATTGGTCTGCTTGGCTTGATGTTCACCCCTCGTCAGGAAGATCCAAAAATTTCCGTACCGATGGTTGATGTTTATGTTCAGTATCCTGGAGCATCAGCTGAACAGGTGACGACCTTAGTTACCGAGCCTCTAGAAAGAATCATGGATGAAATACCGGGTACGCGTCATATTTATTCGGCGACAATGCGTGGTGCTGCCATTGTCACTGTCCGTTTCAAGGTCGGTGAAGAGTTAGGCGCATCGATTGTAAAAGTGCATGACAAGGTGCAATCCAATCTGGATCGCATTCCACCTGGTGTAGCAATGCCATTGGTTAAACCGGTAGGTATTGATGATGTGCCTATTGTTACAGCAACGTTGTGGTCTGAAACAGTTGATGATGCAACATTACGTCGTTTATCACTCGATGTTTTGCAACGCCTTAGTCAGGTACCTGATACAGGTAATGGTTTTGTTACTGGCGGACGTACAGAACAAATTCGTATTGAGGCATCACCCGAGCGATTAAGTGGTCATGGCATTACACTGGATGAACTGGCGCAAACTATTCGTACTGCGAACACCGAGTTGGATGCAGGAGGCATAGAATCGAATGGTAAAGTTTTTACCGTTTATAGTGGTGCGTTTTTAACGTCTGCAGAGGATGTTGCTAATCTTGTTATCGGTATTCGAGACGATGCGCCCGTGTACGTTCGTGATGTTGCATTGGTTGAAGAGCAGCCCTCAGACCCATCACAAATAGTGACATTTTATAGTGGCCATGCAGATAACAAGTTGGTTCCATCTGCTACAGCGGTGCCTGCGGTTACGATTGCCGTCGCAAAGAAGGTCGGAACCAATGGTGTAACTGTAGCAAAGTCAATTCTCGCTAAACTGGATTCATTGCAAGGCACACTCATTCCCCATGATGTTAACGTCACCATAACGCGTAACTACGGCCAGACGGCCGACAACAAAGTAGATGAATTATTGATCGCCTTGTTTGAAGCAGCATTGGCCGTGAGTGTGTTGTGTTTAGTCGGTCTTGGTATTCGTGCCGCTTCAGTTGTGACGGCGGTTATTCCGATCGTTATTCTTGTGACTGTTTGGGCCGCGTGGGTACTCGATTACACGATTGACCGTGTGAGTTTATTTGCACTGGTATTCTCCATCGGTATTCTTGTTGATGATGCCACCGTGGTGGTTGAAAATATTTTCCGCCGCTGGTTGGAAGCGGGTAAGACTACGGTCGATATTGCCGTTGACGCGGTGCGTGAAGTGGGTAACCCAACTATCCTTGCGACGCTGGCGATTATTGCTGCCATGTTACCGATGGGTGTGGTGAGCGGATTGATGGGCCCTTACATGCGTCCTATTCCTGTTTTAGGTTCAGCGGCGATGTTGTTTTCATTGATTGCGGCATTTGTGTTTGTACCATGGTTGGCAATGCGGGTACGACCTGAGTTAAAAGCGCTCGAAAAAGCAGAAAAGGCCGAACTTCGTTCGCGTGAGAGGATTGGCCGCTTTTATAAACCAATCATGATGCCACTTTGTACTAATCGCGTAGTTGGTTTGGTTTTTCTTGGAACCATGATCGCGTTGACCTTCCTTGCCTGTTCAATGTTTTACTTTAATGCAACTACAGTGAAGATGCTGCCATTTGATAACAAGCCAGAATTTAATGTTGTTATTAATATGCCAGAGGGCACCGCGTTACCCGTCACCGCTAATTTGGCAGCAGAACTTTCACAGCAGCTACGACAGATACCTGAAGTGACCGCTATGCAAAATTATGCAGGCACTTCGTCACCGTTTAATTTTAATGGCATGGTTCGTCATTACTTCCTGCGCAGAGATGCATGGCAGGCAGATATTCAGGTCATGCTGACGGATAAAGAAGAACGCAAACGTGGTAGCCATGAAATTGCTGTAGAGGCACGACATCTCTTATGGGATTACATACGCGGCAACAATATTGACGCTCGCATTCAAGTCGTTGAAATGCCACCAGGACCACCGGTGTTACAAACTGTCGTTGCAGAAGTTTATGGCCCGGACGCACAAACGCGTCGGCAAGTAGCGCGTGATATGACACGCATGTTTGAAGATGTTGAGAATGTTGTCGACGTTGATAATTACCTAACCGGTGAATATGAATTCTGGCGCTTTGAGATCGATGTTGAAAAAGCAGTACGACATGGCATTAGTGTTGATGATATTAATCGTAACCTTGATATGGCAATGGGCGATTACCGTCTTGGCGATGTGAAACGTGAAGCTGTGTTGGAGCCAACCTGGATCGTGATGCAGGTACCTTTAGCTGTGCGCGCCCAGTTAAAACGACTCGGTAATTTGCCAATTCGTGCTCGTGACGGTACGCCGTTACCGCTTGCTGAATTAGGTCGTTTTGTTCGTCATATAGAAGAGCCTGTTATTTACCATAAGGATTTGCGTGCAGTTGAATATGTCACGGGTGAAATGGAAGGTGAGCTTGGTGCTCCTATCTATGGCATGTTTGGCGTTGAAGATTTACTTGAGAATTACACCACGCCGGATGGTGTACAAATCACAGGTATGCCAGATGGCTTGCTTGGGCCACCACCTAGTGATGACATATCTGGTTTCGAATGGACGGGGGAATGGACCGTTACTTACGAAACCTTCCGTGATATGGGGGCGGCCTTTATGGTGGCATTACTCCTAATATACGGATTAATTGTCTGGGAATTCAAAAATTTCCGGATTGGAGGCCTAATTATGGCTCCAATTCCCCTAACATTGATCGGGATCATACCCGGTCACTGGTTTCTTAGTGCAGAATTCACTGCAACATCAATGATCGGCTTTATTGCCTTGGCTGGGATAATTGTACGTAATTCAATTTTGTTAGTTGAATTTGTGGGCATTGAAGTTGAGCGCGGTACGCCAATCCGTGAAGCGGTGATTACTGCGGGTCAAACGCGTATGCGGCCAATCTTGATCACCGCGCTTACTTTAATGGCAGGTGCGTTTGCGATTGTGTCAGATCCGATTTTTCAAGGTATGGCAGCGAGTTTGCTATTTGGTACGGCAGTTGCGACGATTCTTACATTGGTGGTGATTCCACTGGGTTGTATTAGCGCACAGAAACAGTTTTATTTAATGGCAGGGATTACGCCTGAAGAAGGTGATGCAGATTGTGCGCTGAATGATCCTCGGTCGCGTAGAGAAAAACGGATTGAACGTGAGTATGTGATTGGTGATGCGTTATTAAAAGGCTCGATAGCGATAGAGAAATTCTTCCGCCTACTCATCGCTTTCTTTATTAAGTTATGGGGTAAGAAAGCAGTTGAAGATAATGGTGGGGATAACACACCACCTGATGATTCGGGTGGTAACGGACCGGATGGTTCGAAAGATCCGAATGACATACCACCTCAGCTACCTCCGGTGGCTAAGACGGATGTAACTGAAAAGGAAGCGGTAGCACCAGCATCAAGCGAGAAGAAGCGGGTTGCTACGAAACCGTCTAAAAAGAAGGCAGTTGCTAGAAATGAAACAGCAGCGCCAAGTGAACCGAAGCCGGTTGTTACGAAGCCATCTAAAAAGAAGACGGTTACTAAAAATGAAACAGCAGCGCCAAGTGAAACGAAGAAGGTTGCCACGAAGCCATCTAAAAAGAAGGCAGTTACTAAAAAGACAGCCGTTAAGAAGAAAACGACCAAGAAGAAGTCACGTACCAGACGTGGTATTCAGTTGAAACAGGATATGGATGAATGAAATTTGTGAAGCGGGGATTAACGATGAATAAACAGATAAAAATGCAACTAGCAACGGCAGTATTGGGTGTTGTGATGGCAAACTCGGCGATGGCTGAAGAAATGACAGGGCAGGAAAAGGCCTTTGTTCCGCCTCCTCCTGGACCTTATCATTCTCAAGTGGAACGTCCTCCAATACATACTATGGGGCAGCAACAGCATCAGAATCTACAGCAACCACCAGCACGTCCGCCGGTACCAGCGTGGGTAGAGCAGCAACGTCGAAATGCACCACAGCCACCAGCACGTCCGCCGGTACCAGCGTGGGTAGAACAACAACGTCAAAATGCACCACAGCCACCAGCACGTCCACCGGTACCTGCTTGGGTAGAGCAACAACGTCGAAATACACCACAGCCACCAGCACGTCCGCCGGTACCAGCGTGGGTAGAGCAGCAACGTCGAAATGCACCACAGCCACCAGCACGTCCGCCGGTACCAGCGTGGGTAGAGCAACAGCGTCAAAATGCACCACAGCCACCAGCACGTCCGCCGGTACCAGCGTGGGTAGAACAACAACGTCAAAATGCACCACAGCCACCAGCACGTCCGCCGGTACCAG
>Ga0316205_10000927_pt1 | contig 42579 bp, 34 predicted proteins | sample 3monthpyrite_MG_FD_204941 | JGI IMG/M metagenome (GOLD analysis project Ga0316205, IMG submission 204941) | Microbial mat bacterial communities from mineral coupon in-situ incubated in ocean water Damariscotta River, Maine, United States -... | ecosystem: Environmental > Aquatic > Marine >...
AAATTAGTTTGGTTAAGTTTTTCAGCCGGACCTTGAGCAACTAGTTGCCATAGGTCATAACCTAAAGCATCAGATGCTTCTTTAAAGGTGTGTTGAACAAGTTCATTATCACTAAAGTCATTTAACATAGCGACAGTTTGTGAGCCTTGCCCAGGAAATACAAAAGCTAAATTGCCTAAAGCGGTGTTGCCTAAAGCTTTGTTGCCTTGAGATACGTTTTGCATAAGATTTAATTACTCTTGTTAACTTGTTTTGATATTGAAACATTAAATAAGATTATTGAGGCGACAAGCCTTGCTCTAAAGAGCTTTTGATTTTTTCAGGTACTTGTCGTTCGACTTCTTTCACCGCTTCCATGATTGCTGAAAAAAAAGCATTCGCGTTGGCATTTCCATGACTTTTCACCACAATACCGCGCAATCCTATCAAACTTGCACCGTTATACTGGTCGGGGTTCATTGATTTAAACATTTTTTTTAAGCCAGGCTTAACTATAAAGGTGAGTAATTTTACTAATAAGTTTTGATTAAAAAGCGTTTTAGACTTTTTATAGACTAACCGAGCAACCCCTTCACAGGTTTTAAGGGTGACATTGCCAACAAAACCATCACAAACTATAACATCAGCTTTATTTGAAAAAATATCGCTGCCTTCAATAAAGCCAATATAATTTATTTCTTTATTTTCAGTTAGTTCAAGTGCTGCCTGTTTTATATGGTCACTACCTTTAATCGCTTCTTCACCCATATTAAGCAATGCGATACGAGGTTTATCGATGCCATCAACCTGCTCAGCCATAACAGAGCCCATAACACCAAATTGATAAAGCACATGCGAATCACAAAAAACATTAGCGCCTAAATCAAGCATAAATACATGTTTGTCATTATCATGGGTAGGTAGAGAAGATATGAGTGCGGGCCGCTCAACACCTGAGAGTGTTTTTAAAACAAAATGTGCCATTGAAAATAGCGCACCGGTATTGCCAGCACTAACACAAGCTTGTGCTTTACCATCATGAACAAGATCCAATGCTTTTCGCATTGATGAGTCTTTTTTGGTGCGTAAAGCAAAAGCAGGTTTTTCATCCATGGCAACGGTTTGCGAAGTTGCAAAAATTGATAGCTGTTTATGGTGAGCTAAATCTTGTGATGAAATATTTAATCGAGCAAGCTCTGTTGTAATGATTTTTTCATCACCACAAAGAATAAGATGCAAGTTGGGCAAATGTTTAATTGCCATTATTGCAGAGGGGATCGTTACAAGGGGGCCTTGATCGCCCCCCATAACATCTAACGCTAGGGTTAGAATTTTTTGACTATTCAAGCTTGAATTTCAACAGCTTTAAATAGAGCAATTAAAGTAAATTCGCTTGCTTATTAATTAGCAGCGATTACTTTAACGCCTTTGTAAAAACCATCAGCAGTTACATGGTGACGACGATGCGTTTCACCTGATACTGGGTCTACTGATAGGTTTTCTGGTGTTACTGCATCATGTGAACGGCGCATGCCACGTCTTGAACGAGACTTTTTGCTTTTTTGAACTGCCATGAGTTACTCCTAAATCGGTTATTAGTTAAATGCTCAATGCTTTTAACTATTTGAGTTGTTTTAATACATCAAATGGATTCGGTTTCTCAAGCTCTTCAGGCAACTCCCCCCAAACACTGTCTGCATCAGCTGAACAGTCTTCAATGTTGTGCCTTGGAATTAATGGGATCATAAGTATTAACTCTTCCTCCACTAACTCTCTCAAGTTTACTTCACCATCTTCATTTAATTCTATTACGTCATAATATGACGGAATGTTTTCAGCCGCTTCTTCATTTTTTGCTGGACTAAAAGTAAAATCTACTTTTAGTTCACTATCAAAAAATTCATTACACCGCTGACAAGTTAATGCAACTAATGCCGATGCTGAGCCAGACATTACTGTCAAACCACGTTCATCCACATCAAACTTAACACTAACTTGAACATGCTCGCTTCGCTTTTCGCTAACAGCAAGCAGCCTAGTCATTTCCGATACGTTAAATATACCTTCACACACAAGCCTACGTTGTGCACTTCGGGTTGGACTAATTGTTATCGGAAGCTTAAGATTCTGCATAAGGCGCGCATAATAATGCCCCTAAGGGCAAGTGTCAAAAGAAAATTAGCTTATTTCGTTTAAAAATTAAAGATTGTCCTTATAATAGCAGTTCTTGAATCATTTTTGCTTAATTGTTCATCAAAGCTGCTTAATTTATCCACTTTTAAAGGAACACCATGAAAACCTTAGTTTTAGGCTCTACTTCCCCTTTTCGGAAAACCATTTTAGAAAAACTGAATTTACCGTTTGAATGCGCCAAACCCAATATTGATGAAACCGCTTTGTTAAATGAAACGCCTCAAGCACTGGTTGAAAGATTAGCCATAGAAAAAGCCCAAGCGGTTGCGAATGAATTTCCAAATGCCCTCATTATTGGCTCAGATCAGGTTGCTGTTTGTGACGGTGAAATTTTAGGTAAGCCCCATAACTTTGACAATGGCGTAAAACAACTGACAAAATTTAGTAATAAAGCCGTTACCTTTTATACCGGTTTATGTGTATTAGACAGTGCAAACAATAGTGTAAAGTCGCTAATTGAACCTTTTAACGTGCATTTTAATCCTTTAACACAAACTGAAATCGAGAGTTATTTACACGCTGAACAGCCGTACAATTGCGCAGGCAGTTTTAAAAGTGAAGGTTTAGGAATTTGCTTGTTTAAAAAGCTTGAAGGTGATGATCCTAATACCTTAATTGGCTTACCTTTAATAAAGCTGGTATCACTACTTAAAGCACAGGGATTAGATGTATTAAAAGAGCAATAACAGTGTCAGCTAAGCTAATGAATTTACTACTGCTTTGGCATTATATTGTTCAAGCACTTGTTTATCATGTACAGCAAAAGTAAAGCCGATACTATCACCCCCTGCATTTTGTGATAATTTTACAGCATGACTATTTATAATTTTTCTTTTACTAACTTAGACAGTAATTTTTCTAAACTTGGCTCAAGCGGCGCTTCAATTTTCAAACGTTCTTCTGTTTTAGGGTGAGTAAATTCAATACTAGCCGCATGCAAAAATAATCGCTTCAATCCCTTATTTTTCATCTCCGCATCAAAGTCTTCATGGCCATATTTAGCATCCATGGCAATTGAATGACCACTAACTTGGCAATGCACCCGAATTTGATGGGTTCTACCGGTAACAGGAAATGCGCGCACTAAGGTTGCGCCACGATAACGCTCTAACACTTTATAACGAGTTTCAGACTCTTTACCGTTGATATTATCAACTATCACTACTCGTTCACCTGATTTAAGATCATTTTTTCTTAACCCTTCAGTCACTCGGGTTAACTTGGTTGGCCAATGTCCTTTTACCAGTGCATGATAAAATTTTTGCACTTTTTTGTTACGTAACTGCTCATGTAAATGTCGTAAAGCTGAACGTTTTTTAGCAACGACTAAACAACCTGACGTATCTCGATCTAAGCGATGAACTAGCTCTAGCATGCGAGCGTCAGGGCGTAATGCTCGAAGCGCTTCAATTAGGCCAAAACTTAAACCACTACCACCGTGTACCGCCATGCCCGATGGTTTATTAATAACAATAAGCCTGTCATCTTCAAATAAAATTTGTTTTTCAAGACTGGCAACAATAGTCAATCCTGTAGAAACATTATCCGTTTTTTCTGAAACACGAATAGGAGCAATACGTAACACATCACCTATTACTAGTTTATAAACCGGTTTAATACGCTTTTTATTAACCCGTATTTCGCCTTTGCGCATTAAACGATATAAATGGCTTTTCGGTACACCTTTTAAGGTTCTCAGTAAAAAGTTATCTATACGTTGACCTGCGTCTTCAGCATCTATTGTAATAAAACGTACTTTAGGTTTATCTTCTTCTGGGGATTTCACAGCGTCTAAATGTTGTGCTGTTTTATTAACTAATGGCTTTTGTGACATGACGTTTATTTGGTATAGATTCTTTCATGCCGCGCAGTTTAACACACTTTATTTACTGTATTTTGATATTTAATCTGTTTTTTTATTGGCTTATCTAGCTTTATCAGGGATAATAGGTAGGTTAATGCTGATTAGATATTACTGTTCAATCGTTTACTCGGTAACTTAAGTAACTATTTAGTTGTAATTAGTTATAAGAACCTACTTAGTAACAACCGTAAGTAATCAAGTATTAAACTTAGAAGCGCTAAAGAGAGACGTAAGAGGCAAACTGCGGCCACATCACTGTGCACTACCTTTTAATAAGGTAATTGACTCATTGATAGAACGGCCTATTGCAACAACTAACGCGTGTAACTTGTTAGGAAAAGCATAAACAGTTTTATCATTAAGAAAGATATTAGCCCTGCTCCATAGCGCAATTTTATAAATTAACTTACTTTGCAGACACTACTACTTAAAACAAAGACTTGGAACAAAATAGTTTTTAAATAACAATTAACTATAGCCAAATACAAATTGCGTAAAAAACGCTGGCAAATTAAATTGTTAAACTCTGCAAAATAAGTACGCACAGCACACTCGCTGAGCACATAAAGAAACAAGAAAACTATGATTTTTGAATAAATCAATGTCATGGTTAATTAGAAACAATCAAAATTTATAACAGCTTAGCGTGGTTTAATGACACGCCAAGATTGACATCCGTGAGGCTGACAAGATGCTGTTACATCACCACAGATTGCACTGCTTTGTCTATGAACTAAGCGGCTTTGTGTACTAAGTGATAGTGTGTTGTGACTAAAGTGAGTCACACAACCTATGAAACGTATGTTAATAAATGCTACCCAATCAGAAGAATTGCGCGTAGCACTGGTAGATGGTCAAAAACTTTACGATTTAGATATCGAAAGCCCTGGTCACGAACAAAAAAAATCGAATATATACAAAGCAAAAATCACCCGTATTGAACCTTCTTTAGAAGCTGCTTTTGTTGACTATGGCGCTGATCGCCATGGTTTTTTACCAATGAAAGAAATTGCCCGTGAATACTTTCCTAGTGGTTACACCTTTAAAGGTCGACCTAACATTAAAGAAGTACTACATGAAGGCCAAGAGATCATTGTTCAAATTGATAAAGAAGAACGTGGCCAGAAAGGCGCTGCGTTAACCACTTTTATCAGCCTTGCTGGCAGTTATTTAGTACTAATGCCAAACAACCCTCGCGCTGGTGGTATTTCTCGCCGCATTGAAGGTGATGAACGTACAGAGTTAAAAGCTTCATTGAGTAAACTTGACCTGCCAAAAGGTATGGGCTTAATTGTTCGTACTGCTGGTGTTGGTAAAGCTTATGATGAATTAGAGTGGGATTTAAGTGTTTTATTACACCACTGGAATGCGATTAGTGACGCAGCAAAAAGTCGCCCTGCACCCTTTTTAATTCACCAAGAAACCAACCTTATTTTACGTGCTATTCGCGACTATTTACGTCGTGATATTGGCGAAGTATTAATAGATCGTCCAAAAACTTTCGAGAGTGTTAAAAAACATATTGAAATTGTACGTCCAGATTTTCTAAACAAAATTAAGCTTTACACCAGTGATGTTCCTTTATTCACGCATTATCAAATAGAAACTCAAATTGAAACCGCCTTCCAACGTGAAGTGCGTTTACCTTCTGGTGGCTCAATTGTTATTGACCCAACCGAAGCGATGACTTCTATTGACGTTAACTCTGCGCGTGCAACTAAAGGTGGCGATATTGAGGAAACAGCATTTAACACCAATTTAGAAGCCGCAGAAGAAGTTGCTCGCCAGTTAAGATTGCGTGATTTAGGTGGTTTAGTCGTTATCGATTTCATTGATATGACGCCAGTTCGTCATCAACGTGAAGTTGAAAATCGCATGCGCGATTCAGTTCGTCAAGATAGAGCACGTATTCAATTAGGCCGTATTTCTCGTTTTGGTTTACTTGAAATGTCTCGTCAACGTTTGCGTCCTTCTATTGGTGAAACTAGCCAAGGCGTTTGCCCTCGTTGTAGCGGCACAGGTCAAGTGCGTGGAGTTGAATCTTTAGCATTATCAATACTTCGTTTAATGGAAGAAGAAGCCATTAAAGAGAATACGCAGCATGTTCAAGCACAAGTGCCAGTACCTGTCGCCACTTACCTGTTAAATGAAAAACGTCGCTCAGTGATGCACATTGAAAAACATCATGGCGTGCGTGTACTAATCATACCTAATCCGCATATGGACACACCTCAATACGAAGTGTTGCGCGTTAAAAAAGATGAATCAATTGCCGAGGCAAGTTACGATATTTCAATTAAACAAGCAGAGCTTGAAGAAGCTAAAATGCCTAAGTTTGATAAAGAAGCCGTAAAACGTGACGAACCTTTAATTCAAGCAATGGGCCAAGGTATGGCAGCGCCCAAAGCTGCTCCATCAAGTGAGGTTGCCAGTGCGCCAGCGACAGCGAAAACCACAGCCGTTGAAAGCAAAAAAACAGGTTTCTTTGCTTGGTTGAAAAAAATATTCACTTCTGAAGACGTTGTTGAAACTCCTTCACCAACGACAACAGAGCAAAAACCTAAACGTCAAGATAATCGTGGTCAACAACGAGGTCGTCAAGGCCAACGTCGTAACAATAGCCGCAATAATCGTGGTGGTAATCGTAATGATGAGCGCACCAATGAACGTACAAATAATCGCAATGCTAAAGCCGGGGATAAAAACCGCAATAACCGTAGCGATCGTGATAATACAAACAAGCAAAATGTAAAGGCTAAAGGTCAAAACCGTAAGCCTGAACACGATAAAAGCAAACCGGTTAAAGATGAAGTTGTTGCTGAACGCCGTCAACGCAGAACAAACCGTAAAAAAGTACGCGTTAATAAAGCGAAAGTAGAACAAGAAAACACTGTTAATCTAACTGCGACGGAAAATAGTAGCTCAGCTAAAGATATCAATACCCTTGCAAATACTCAAATTGTAGATGCAGAGAAAAAGGTAGAAAATGTTGAGCAAACAAACCAAGAAGCAACGACAGAAAACAACAGTAATAAAGAAGAACGTCCTCGCAATAGACGTTCTCCTAGACACTTACGCTCAAATGGTCAACGTCGACGTCGTGAGAAAAAGCCTGAAGATACAACGAAAACTTCTTCATTTGAAACGACTGAAGAAAATAATCAAGCTATTGAAGCGCGCTACCCTGCAACAGAAAATCAAGAAGCAAGTCCAGTAACTAAGACGCCTGTAATTGAAAGCACTGTAACGCAAGCAGTAAGTACAACAGCCGTGGAAAGTGAAGTTAAAACTGAAGCCTCAAAAGAGATTCAGCAAGACTTACCTTTTAATGACGCTATTGTGGAAGAAGAAAAAGTAGCAGAGCCTGTTGTTAGTGAAACCTCAGCAGTCAGCGCTGAAAAAATCGGCGTAACTGATGCCGAGTCTGTACAAGTTGAGTCTGAGCAAGTTAAACAGGATGTCCCTAGTGATAGCGTTGACCTTGTAGAGCCAGTTCAGGAAACCATTGAGTTAGTCAAACCAAGCGAAGTTGAGGATGTTGTTACCACCCCAGTAGAAACGCAAGTGGTTGAAGAAGTTGAAAATGAAGTTGTTATTGAAGCTGAAGCTAGTATTCAAACTGATACCAAAACAGCAACAAAGGAGAAGCAACCAGAGCAGACAGTGGCAAAAGCTAAGACAAAAAACACGTCTGCTAAAGTCGCAAAGAAAGCGCCTAACAAAGATAAAAAATTAGCAAGACAAGTGAAAAAAGCTAATCGTTTATCAGGTCATGCTTCTTCACCGATGACAAAAACAGCAACGATCACTACCATGAATGAAATTCCTACTGGCTTTATGGCCAGTGAAGATCGTATGGCACATCAAGTTTCTGGTCGCACCGCTATTTCAGCAGATGTTACCAGCAGAAGCTCTGCTGCTGCGACTAAACCGACTTTGTAAGCTATAAAGTACAAATCCGCTTATTGCCGTCCGTGGCACCGCTGGATAAGTACTTCCATGTACAAAAGCCAGTTGTTATCACTAACAACTGGCTTTTTAGCAAGTAAACTTATTTAACAGTATCGATAGCTTTACTATAATTTCTTTTCCCAAAAAAGTGCATACCCTAACGTTGGATCTAGCTCATAGCCTGAAAAACCTAACTTTTTATAAGCATTTTTAGCTATATCATTGCCTTGCAGAACTTCTAAGGTTAGCTTACAGCAGCCACGTTCAATGGCAATTTTTTCAACTTCAGCAAACATTTTCAAGCTGATCCCAAGCCCTCGAAATTTAGCCAAAACACCACAATCATGAATATTAATCAGCGGCTTACAGTTAAAGGTTGAAAAGCCTTCTACACAATTAATAATACCTGCTGGCTCATTATCAACATAACAAAGCACAGTAAAAACATCATTTCGCTTAGCTAATGTTGCGACAAGGTTTTTCTGAACCTTATCTTGTAACGCCTCGCCCCCGCCCATAGGATCAAGTGCATAAGCATTTAATAATAGTATTAAGTCTTTGCTATGTTGTTCATTATTATAGTCGGCCTTGATTAGCTCAATAGTCATTTACTTTCCTTTTCACATTTTTAAATAAGACGAACTATACTCTAGCTATGAACAAAATAAAGTCCTTATGCCAATATCAAGACCCAGATAATTCTGCACAGCAAACATTTTGCTGCCAAGAAGAAGCGAATGATTCTGGCTTTTGCTATTGGCATGATAAAAGTATTGATAAAACAGGTAATGAGGTTAAAAACAAATTAGAAAATTACGCTAAAAGTGGCGGCCTCTTAAGAGGTATTCATTTAACAAGAGCAAATTTAAAAAATGTTGATTTAGTGAACCACCATAACAAGCAAGGCTATGATTTTTCATATGCTGATTTTTACCATGCTGATCTAAAAGGCGCTCACTTGTTTAACATTAACTTAAATCAAGCAAGTCTGATGAAAGCCGACTTACAAGCTGCAAACCTGAACTGCGCTAATATACAAAACACTAACTTGCTTGGAGTGAAATGGAATGCTTGCAAGTTTGAAAATATAAAAATAGGCAAAAAGTTACGACAAGAACTAGATGCAAAACACGAAATAAAAGCTGGCAACGAACTAGCATCCCATGATTATTTACAACAAGCCGAAGAAATATATCGAGACTTACGTAAACACGCTGAGCAAGAAGGTATTTTTACGCTATCAGGTTTTTTCATTCATAAAGAATTGACAATGCGACGCCTGCAATTACCTCGCTATAGCATGAAGCGATTATTATCTAAACTTGTTGATCTATTTTGTGGCTATGGAGAGGCACCGTTGCGCATAATAAGTTTATCAATACTGATCATTGTTATTTGTGCGCTTGTCTATTCTTTTACTGGTTTAAACTATCAAGAGCATACTCAAAGTATCAGCAGTCAAAATAGCTTTACAGAAAATGTATCATGCTTTCTTTCTTCATTATATTTTTCAGTAGTCACTTTTACCACCTTAGGTTATGGCGATATTACCCCTGTTGGTATTTCACGGGCTATTGCAGCCGTTGAAGCTTTTACTGGTAGTTTTACTATTGCCTTATTTGTGGTTGTTTTTGTTAAAAAAATGACGCGCTAAGTGCTATATTTTTGTAGCTGGTAAAATACATATCTACATTTCCCTCAAAATTATAATTAATTACTTTTTCATCGTTAATCCCCCTGTTAGAATAGCCGCAATTTTATTTATCTTTATGTAGCTTAGCTTGGTTTTGCTGCATATTTCTTTCGGAAATTATTAATCATGCGTACCAGTCAATACTTACTGTCTACCTTAAAAGAAACACCTGCAAGCGCAGAAGTTATCAGCCATCAATTAATGCTACGTGCCGGTCTGGTCAGAAACCTTGCCTCTGGTTTATATACTTGGTTACCGACAGGGCTTCGTGTATTGAAAAAAGTAGAAACGATTGTTCGTGAAGAAATGCAACGCGCTGGTGCAAATGAAATATTAATGCCATTAGTTCAACCCGCTGATTTATGGGAAGAGTCCGGACGTTGGGATGATTACGGACCTGAATTATTAAGGTTAAATGACCGTCATAAACGCCCTTTTGTACTAGGCCCAACACACGAAGAAGTGATTACCAAACTGGTAGCGAATGAACTCAACAGCTACAAACAATTACCCTTGTCTTTATTTCAAATTCAAACTAAATTTCGCGATGAAATTCGTCCACGTTTTGGTGTAATGCGTGGTCGTGAGTTTTTAATGAAAGATGCTTATTCTTTTCATTTAGAGCAAGACTGTTTAGAAAAAACTTACCAAAACATGTTTAACGCCTATTGTCGTATTTTTGATCGTCTAGGCCTGAATTATCGCCCAGTTTTAGCTGATACAGGATCAATAGGCGGTGATGCTAGTCATGAGTTTCATGTTCTAGCTGAGTCAGGTGAAGATGATATTGCTTTTAGTGATGCCAGTGATTTTGCTGCCAATGTTGAAAAGGCAGAAGCCTTAGCACCAAGTAAAAAGCGCGCAGAGCCGATCCAATCACTTACTAAAGTTGAAACGCCTAATGTAAAAACCATTGATGATGTTACTAACTTTTTAAATGTTGAAATTGAAAACACCGTTAAAACCCTACTTGTTTGTGGTGTTGAAACTGAGCAAGGTGAAACGCCTATCATAGCCTTAGTGCTTAGAGGTGATCATCAACTTAATGAAGTAAAAGCAGAGCATTTACCGCAAGTATTATCGCCATTAACATTTGCGACTGACGAACAAATACTCGCAGTAGCCAACTGTAATGCAGGCTCTATTGGCCCAGTTGGTTTAAAGGTAACGGTTATTGTTGATAGAAGTGCGGCGCAATTAAGTGATTTTGTTTGTGGTGCAAACGAAAATGACATGCACTTAACCGGCGCTAACTGGCAACGAGACTGCGCTGAAATAGAAGTAGCTGATTTACGTAATGTGGTAGAAGGCGACCCTAGCCCTTGTGGTCAAGGAAACATTATTATAAAACGGGGAATTGAAGTTGGTCATATTTTCCAGTTAGGCACTAAATATGCTGAAGCAATGAACTGTGCTGTTTTAAACGAAGGTGGCAAAAATCAAACCCTAACAATGGGCTGTTATGGCATTGGTGTCTCTCGTATTGTTGCGGCGGCTATAGAGCAAAACCATGATAAATACGGTATAAAATGGCCTAAAGCTATTGCTCCTTTTCAGGCGGCTATCGTACCAATGAATATGGCTAAGTCAGCACGAGTAAAAGAAACCGCCGAAGCTTTGTATGAGCAATTAAATCAAGCCGGTATTGAGGTATTGTTTGACGATCGTAAAGAACGCCCTGGCGTAATGTTTGCTGATCATGAATTAATAGGCACACCTCTTTTACTTATCGTTGGCGAGCGCAACTTAGATAACCAACAAATTGAAGTAAAAAATAGAGTTACTGGCGAAAAATCATTAATGGCTATTGATGAAGTAATGTCACTTTTTAGTGATTCTTAAGCTATTGCTTTAACATTCTGTTTTCTATCAAAGTTTAAAGGAGCAATATGCTCCTTTTCATTTTTTAAATGAATTAAACTTTGCAGACATCCCAATATAACACTCTGTTATAGTATTTAGCCATGTTGCGGCTTAGGCTTTTAAATGTACTTAAATCATCATCTCCATGAGCAAAGCATTGCCAAATAAATCGGTGGCAATTGTTGCTAATAATATCGTACTCATAATAATTAAAAACTTGCTCGGTGGCTCTTTGAGCAGCACATCTGTTAACAAGAGGCTGTGCTCTCGAGTCACAAGCAATAAATATTTGTTTTCCTGAGCGCTCAGACAAAAATCGTTTCGCTGATACCGCTTTTATCAAACCACTGCCTGATAGTTCGACAATAAGGTTATCGCCAATATAAATGCCGGTGTGATCTAGCATCCCCCCTAAACCACAGCAAACTACTGCACCAATTTCAGGTTCAACACCAACAACACTATCACTAGCAAAATTTGTTAATAAATCACTCGGGTATGTAGCCGTTGGAGATTCGTGTTTTTCAAGCTCAGCTAAAGTTTCAACTTTACTGTTACTTTGTCGTTTACGTAATTTTTCAGTTCTCTCATCAGCTAACTCTTGCACGGCAAGTGCTGATAACGCTGCGGCACCGAGTAAAAGTAACGGTAATGCCATAAAACACCTCTTTTGCTGTTTTTTTAAACTATATTATCTAGCATATGCAAAAATGATGTTTTTGTAAGAAAAAAGTTGCAAGCAACTGTTTCAAAGTGACTCTTTTTTAGCAACAATAGGCTATTACCCTTAATACATACCGTAAAGAAGAAGTTCATCATGAAAGCTATTATCAAGTCATCTAAATTAAACAATGTTTGTTATGAAATTAGAGGACAAATAGCAGCCGAAGCCCGTCGTTTAGAAGATGAAGGTCATAAAATCCTCAAACTTAATATCGGCAACCCTGCCCCTTTTGGCTTTGAAGCACCTGACGATATTCTAAAAGATGTCATACACAACTTGCCTAGTTCACAAGGTTATAGTGAATCTCAAGGTATTTATTCTGCCAGAGTTGCGGTGATGCAATATTTTCAGCAACAGGGAATTAAAGATGTCAGTGTTGATGATATTTTTATTGGTAATGGTGTTAGTGAGCTTATTGTTATGGCAATGCAAGGGTTATTAAATAATGGCGATGAAGTTTTAATTCCTGCCCCTGATTACCCTTTATGGACAGCAGCAGTTGCTTTGTCTGGTGGTAATGCTGTTCATTATGTTTGTGATGATAACAATCACTGGTATCCAGATCTTAGCGATATGGAAAGCAAAATCACTAATAAAACTAAAGCCATTGTGTTGATTAATCCAAACAACCCAACTGGCGCTGTTTACCCTGAAGATGTTCTATTAGGTATTATTGAGCTTGCCAGAAAACATAATTTAATTATTTTTAGTGATGAAATTTACGATAAAATTTTATATGAGCAAGCACAACATATTCCTACTGCTTCTCTTGCTCAAGATGTTTTTATTATTACTATGGGCGGCTTATCTAAAAACTACCGTATTGCAGGCTTTAGAGCCGGTTGGATGGTGTTATCAGGGCCTAAAATTCATGCTGAAGATTATTTAGAGGGCTTAACAATTCTTGCTTCAATGCGCATGTGTTCAAACGTGCCAAGTCAGCATGCCATTCAAACCGCATTAGGAGGCTATCAAAGCATTAACGAACTAATTTCAGGTGATGGCCGCTTATTAAAGCAACGCAATGTTGCCGCGAAAATGATTAATGACATCGACGGTTTATCCTGTCATCCTGCTATGGGTGCGTTATATTTATTTGTAAAAGTGGATGCTGAAAAATTCAATATCACCAATGATGAAAAAATGATTTTAGATTTGCTTAAACAAGAAAAAATATTACTAGTTCACGGCAGTGCTTTTAATATTAAAGCGCAGAATTACTTTAGATTAGTATTTCTTCCTCATGTTGATGAACTAATTCCTGCGTTAGAAAAGCTTAAAAATTTCTTTTCAACCTATAAGCAGGTTTAAAAAAGGTTACATCAGAGATGTTAATCTGGACGAGAAAGTTCGTCCAGTGTTTGCATACAAGCAGGAAATTGTGACTGAAAGAATTCTTCAACCTCTGGCCATTGCTGACAGTGTTGTTGAACTCTTTTCTCTAACAGTTTTGACGCATCGATAAACTCCCTATTACCGCCATTTACCTCAGATAAACTGTAATGATATGCCGCTAAATCATCAGCTGCTTTAACAATGGCTTTGGTTTCTTTATCGAGCATTGATTGTATAACGAATGGTGCCATCGCTTGGTGTAAATATTCAGGCAACCCTTCATAGACCATAGAATGTTCGACTTCACTTTCTATTTTTTTTATTTGTTTAGTAAGATCAGGGTTGTAATATTTTAATGGGCTGGGAATATCACCAACGCCGCCAGACTCTGAGGCTTCATGATAAAGCGCCGCTAAGGCAATTGCAGAAGGATCATAACTTCGATTAAATTTTATTTTTCCAATTAAGGCGACTTGATGGCTGATTAGCGCAACGTCGAATGAGTGCTGAGCACAGGTTTCGTCTTCTCTTGCAGTCATTAAAGGCCAACGAATGATTTTTCTAAGCCTGAGCATCCATGCACTAAAACTACCTTTTTTATGATGAAACATAGCGTTTACCGATAATAAATAAATGATAATAAGTTAATTATTATCAGGGTATCGCGCTCTGATTGCTACAAATTCATCGAAATTATCAACCATAATATTCACCAATGCTTCATCAAATTTTTTGTTTTTTTCTGACAGAATATATGCCTTAATTTTTTCATCTGACCAAGGTTCTTTATAACAACGCTTTGAGCCAAGTGCATCAAATACATCAGCAATTGACATAATTCTCGCTTCAATAGGTATTTTTTTACCCGCTAAACCTTCAGGGTAGCCTGAACCATCCCAATTTTCATGGTGAGAATAAGCTAATCTAGCAGCTAATTTTGACACGCTTACTGTTGATTTTTTCAATATATCCCCACCTACTTGTGCATGAGTTTTCATCATTTCCCATTCATCATCAACAAGCTTTCCGGGTTTATGTAAAATTTGCTCTGGTATCGCGATCTTTCCTAAATCATGTAAGGGCGCAGCTAAACGAAGTGCATCTATAAACGTTTCTTCTAAGCCCATTTTTTGTGCTAACAACTCACAAATTAACGCCACGCGCTTAACATGTGAGCCTGTTTCTTTGCTACGTGCTTCCACCGCTTCACCAACAATAAAAAGCAGCTCTTTCTGGGTTTTTTCAATTTCTTTTTGTTTAGTTAAACTCTCTAATATTAAAGCGACATTGGTAGCAAACAACTCAGCTAAGCCTGCTTTAAAATGCTCATTGTCATCTTCAAACTCAATAAACAAAACTGAAGCTGCATTAACCGACGGCTGATAATAGCCAACAAAACAATGCGCATCACTGTGGTGCTTCTTGTTAATAAATACTTGCTGAATTTTTTCTTTTACTTCATCACTTATATCTGATGCCTCTAAAGAGTCTGACTCACAAATATATTTCCCCGTACAGGCAATAATCATGCTAGTGGAGTGGTGATCAAAGTCAGTTTGCGTGCGCGCAATATATAGAGCTGAACTGTCAATATTCATTAAAGCAAGTAAATGATTAAGCGCTGCTGAGCCAAAAGATTTAAGTTGATCCATTTTTAATAAGTCATGGGTTGCTTCTATTAATTTCTTAAAAGCATCTAAACTACGCTGAATGGTCATAATGTCACGGTACGCCCTAATACTGGCATAAACCGTGGTTATCATTTTATTTGAAGTGAAGTCTGTTTTTTCTTTGTAGTCATTAATATCATAGTCTTTAATAACTCTTGCTTCAGGCGCAGATCCCGCTTGACCTGTTCTTAATACTAAACGTATTGCTTGATTTTTAAGCTCTTCTCTGATCCATTGCACTAACTCTAAACCTGCATGATCAGTTTCCATAACTACATCAACAAAAGCCATGCAATAATCATTATCTTCAAGCAGTATTTTTTTGGCTTCTTCCATAGAGTAAACAGAGATAATTTCTAACTGACGGTTTTCAATTTCAGCGTCAGCTAACACTAGCTTGGTTACATGATGTACAGAGTCATCATCATCAACCACCAAGATGCGCCATTTTTTATGCGACTTGGCAGTCACACTGTTATTAGTTTGCTCTGATTCTTCTTTAAAAATAAAATCGGTCATTCGTTTACTTTTATATTTTAAAATAAGCCTTATCTTTTAGTGTAATGCAGAAAACAAAAATTGCATTAATATCTTAAAAATAAGCGAAAAAAAAGCGACCAAAGTCGCTTTAACTGTTTATTTTATTAATTATTTAGAATTGTGCAATGACTTCATTAACAACATCTTTAATCATAGCAGAAGGAGCTTCTTTATCATTAGAGGTAATGCGCTTAGTAGCCCAACCGTGCCATGCAGGTTGATGTGTTTTAACATCATAAACATCAACAGCCAACTTACCTTCAGTATATTGATTTACTCGGGTTTCCGTTCCTATACCGTAAGCGCCATATATACCGCCATGATGACCATAGTAACCTCTACCCCAACCAAAACCAGCATTGTAAGTTGAAGGGTAATTATTAACCTTTATTTTATCTCGATTACCAACAGTGTAAGAAATAGCAAAATCTGCTTGTTCAGCATCAGTTACCAACGTATATCCTTTAGCAATAAATGCATTTTCAATTTCTTCATCAACACGTAACTTCATTACCGGATTAATATCTTGTGCTGGCGCCATTATTTTACCAGGAGTTAACCAAGTAAAGGTTTTATAATTAACAATATCAACTTTGCTATTTCTATCAAAATCAACTTTTGCTTTGTAAGTTATTGTACAGCTTGCAACAACAAGAACAAATGCTGTAACTAAGATTACTTTAAAATTTCTCATAAACCCTTCTATTTTATTCTACTGCTGATATTTAAATATTAGCTTAAATACTCAAATAAAACTGTCAATATATGTAACTACCTTAACTATAAGCGATAATTAAAAACTTAAATAGTAAAAACAAATAATTAACACTACTTTTTACTATTCTTATCATTGGGTATTAACAATACAGTTAAAGCCAATAAAACATCCAACAAAAATCGAACCTTTGCCATTTATTTGTTGACACTTGTAACTTAAACCATTAAAAATAGAGTTAAGAATTAACTTTGTTCTACAAAACTTTTTTATTACAAATAATAAATTAAATCTACAATATGTTTTTAATTAACAAAATTTATAAGCTCAATGTCGTCCTCATGGTCGTAGTGATAGTCACATCGCTACGAGGATTTGGTTGTGCTCAATGTTAATTTTTTAAGTAGAATAAAAAGCAACAAAATAACTAAACCCTCGCTCTGAATTAGACCGGGGGTTTTTTATGTTCAGGATGAACGGTATATCGCGATCACATGGATGTGAAAGAGCGTGTATGTTCAGGATGAACGGTATGACACGGTGCCAAGGATGGCAAAAAATGAGTATTTTTAACCGTCAATTTGACAATAGGTATTAACATGACAACAGAAACTTTTACTGGTGCAGAAATGGTCGTTAAAGCGCTATCAGCACTTAAGGTAAAATATATTTTTGGCTACCCAGGTGGATCTGTTTTAGATCTTTACGATGCAATTTTTCAACAAAATGAAATTGAGCATATTTTAGTGCGCCATGAGCAAGCAGCAACGCATATGGCTGATGGTTATACTAGAGCGACAGGTGAAGTTGGTGTAGTGCTAGCTACGTCAGGCCCCGGTGCTACTAATTGTGTTACAGGCATTGCAACTGCTTATATGGACTCTATCCCTATGGTTGTTTTAGCGGGGCAAGTGCCTACTACCTTAATTGGTAATGACGCTTTTCAAGAAACTGATATTGTTGGTTGTACAAGGCCTATTATCAAACACAGCTTTAATTGTCGTGACTTAGAAGATATTCCTAATGTTATTGCCAAAGCTTTTTATATTGCCAGTACTGGAAGACCAGGACCTGTGGTGGTTGAATTACCAAAAGATTTACTTATACCGCAAAATAAAGCGCCTTTTAGTATTGAAACGAATGTCAAAATGCGTTCGTATAATCCAAATATTAAAGGCCATCCAAAGCAAATACGAAAAGCTGTAAAAACCATTAGTGAAGCAAAAAAACTAGTTGTTTATTCTGGTGGTGGCATTGTTTTAGCTGATGCGTCTGAGCTATTAACTAAGCTAGTTGAAACATTAAAAGCCCCAATAACAAATACCTTAATGGGGTTAGGGGGTATATCCGGCACCCATGAAAACTTTATTGGTATGTTAGGTATGCACGGCAGTTTAGAGGCCAATAAAACCATGGCAAACGCCGATGTCATCCTTGCTCTTGGCGCCCGCTTTGACGATAGGGTTACTAACAATGTTGAAAAATTCTGTCCAAATGCAACGATTATTCATGTTGATATTGATCCCACATCCATATCAAAAACCATCAATGCTCATGTACCCGTTGTTGGCTTAGTTGATATTGTTATGCAACAACTACTTGATGAACTTAGTAATATTAATTATAGCCCTGACGAAGAAGCACTAAAAGATTGGTGGCAACAAATTCACATATGGCGCGATATGCGCAAAGTAGGTTATAAACAAGTTGAAGGTGAAAAAATCAAACCACAGCGCGTTGTTGAAGCTATCTATAAAATTACCAAAGGTGAAGCCTATGTAGCATCTGATGTAGGGCAACACCAAATGTTTGCTGCCCAGTATTATCCCTTTGCTAAGCCTAGGCAATGGATCAATTCAGGTGGCGCTGGCACTATGGGATTTGGCTTACCTGCAGCAATGGGGGCTAAATTAGCCTTTCCTGATAAACATGTTATCTGTATTACAGGTGATGGCTCGATTCAAATGAACATACAAGAGCTGTCAACTTGTATGCAATATAATTTGCCTGTAGTCATTGTAACTCTCAATAATCGTTCATTAGGTATGGTTCGCCAATGGCAGGATATGGTTTATGACGGCAGACACGCTTCTTCATATATGGAATCATTACCCGATTTTATTAAAGTTGCTGAAGCTTATGGACACATAGGTATAAAAATAGATACCTTAGATGAACTTGATAGTAAATTAGAACAGGCATTTAAGATAAAAAACAAACTGGTTTTTGTTGATGTCTTAGTTGATGAGAAAGAGCACGTATACCCAATGCATATCAGGCAAGGTGCTGTTGATGACATGTGGGTTGAAAAGGGAGTTAAAGCATAATGCGTCATATTTTAGCTATTTTATTAGAAAATGAACCGGGTGCATTATCACGCATAGTAGGGCTTTTTTCTCAACGTGCTTATAACATTGAAAGTTTAACGGTAGCGCCAACTAATGATAACAGTTTATCTCGAATCACTATTGCAACTTATGGTGATGACAAAGTGCTTGAGCAAATTGTTAAACAGGTAAACAAGCTCGTTGATGTTATAAAAATTTCTGAATTAACTGATCGTAAACATGTTGAGCGTGAATTACTATTACTCAAAGTCGCTGCAATGAATGATAAATCTCGCACTGAAGTTAAACGTATTTGTGACATTTTTAGAGGTTCAATTGTTGATATTGGTAAGCAAATTTACACGGTTGAATTAACCGGCAGTAGTGACAAGCTAAATGCCTTTATTGAAGCGCTAAGTAATGAAACAGAAATCATTGAATCAGCACGTTCAGGCTGTGTCGGCATAGCACGTGGTGAAAAAGCGCTAAGAGTTTAACTTTACAAATAATACATCACAGACAAAACTCACTTTTGTCTGTGATGTTTTTACACTAAGAATTTCAATTATTTAAAAAAGATAAAACACATGATCAAACTAGGAAAATACCAGCACTTTAAAGGTAATTTTTATCAAGTTCTGCATATTGCCAGACACAGTGAGTCAGAAGAATATTTAGTGGTATATCACCCTTTTGATAAAAAAGATGATATTTGGGTACGCCCTTTAGCCATGTTTAACGAAACAATCACTAGAGAAGGAAAAACACTACAACGTTTTACCTTTATTGAAGGCTAATATTTAAACCTGGCAGTTACATAAAATACGTAACAGGGTCCTTTAGTTTTCGTCACTCGTGACTATAAACTCGATACATTGTTACTTAGTAACTATTAACACGCGACCAGTCACTTAATTACGCTTTTCGCCAGGTGGTTTTTCCGGCACTGTCTTCAAGGACAATATTTAACGCGTTTAACTTATCTCTGGCTTCATCAGCCAAAGCCCAGTTTTTATCAACACGCGCTTGATTGCGTTGCACTATTAACGCTTCGATAACAGCAACTTCATCATCATCATTTTGGCCTTGTAAAAAGCTTTCTGGTTCAAGTTGTAATAAACCAATCACCCCACCCAATGTTTTTAATGTTGATGCTAACAATTTTGCTTGTTCATCCGCTTGTTGATCTTTAACCACATTAAGCTCTTTAGCAATTTCAAATAATACCGCTATTGCTTGTGGGGTATTGAAATCATCATCCATTGCTTGGCAAAATTGCTGAACATAAGCGGATGATTTATCTAAAACAAAGTCCTTACTTATTTCTACATCTCTTAATGCGGTATAAATACGTTCTAAAGATGCCCTAGCTTGGGATAAATTATCTGTTGAATAGTTTAATTGACTGCGATAATGCCCTGTTGTTAGAAAAAAGCGTACTGTTTCAGCATCGTATTGTGCAAGCACGTCACGAATAGTAAAAAAATTACCTAAAGATTTAGACATTTTTTCTTGATCTACTTGTACCATACCAGTGTGCATCCAGTAATTTACATACGGAGTATCAAGTGCACAACAGCTCTGCGCTATTTCATTTTCATGGTGAGGAAATTGTAAATCAGAGCCGCCACCATGAATATCAAAATGATGACCTAATTCTTTTGCATTCATTGCTGAACATTCAATATGCCAACCTGGGCGCCCTTCTCCCCACGGAGATGACCAACTTGGCTCTCCGGGTTTGGCTGATTTCCATAAAACAAAATCTAATGGATTATTTTTATTTTGATCAACATCAACCCGTGAGCCTGCTTGCAATTGTTCTAAGTTTTGACCACTTAGCTTGCCATAATCAGCGTAACTTGAAACATCAAACAACACATCACCTTTACCCGTGAGATCATCTTGTGCTCCAGCAACATAAGCATGCTTTTTAGCAATGAGTGTTGCAATCATGGCAATAATTTCATCCATATGTGTAGTCACGCGGGGTTCAAGATCGGGACGAGCCATGTTTAACGCATCAAAATCTTCATGCATATAAGCAATAGTACGCTCTGTTAATTCATCTGGGGTTTCATTATTTTCTGCCGCCCGGTTAATGATTTTATCTTCAACATCGGTGATATTACGCACATAGTTAACATCTAAACCAGAAAATCTCAGGTATCGAGCAATATTATCGAAACTAATATAAGTGCGCGCATGACCAATATGGCATAAGTCATAAACAGTGCAGCCACAAACATACAATCCTACTTTACCGGGGTTAATTGGGGTAAAAACTTCCTTTTGACGGGTTAAAGTATTGTATATCTGCAACATGAGGGGTTACGACTCCAGTTTGTGTTTATTAATTAGATTGTTTAAGACCAAGATTGTAACCTAAGCATGCTTTAGGATCACCATAGCAGATGCACTTTATGATAACTTAGCGTACAATTCTGTTAAATTTTTCTGCTCTAACTAAAAGTATACGAGAACCTTATGATTATTTTCAAAACAAACCTTGGCGATATTAAAATTGAATTAGACTTTGATAAAGCACCAAACACAGCAAAAAACTTTCAACAATATGTTGAAGAAGGTCATTACAACGGCACTATTTTTCATCGTGTGATCAAAGGTTTTATGGCACAGGGTGGCGGTTTTGCTCCCGGTTTAGAAGAAAAGGAAACACGCGCTAGTATTAAAAATGAAGCGAATAATGGCTTAGGTAATAAACGCGCTACCATAGCAATGGCGCGTACTCAAGAACCACACTCAGCTTCAGCACAGTTTTTTATCAACTTATCTGACAATGACTTTTTAGACTTTAAAAATGAATCTGTACAAGGTTGGGGCTACTGTGTGTTTGGTGAGGTTGTTGAAGGAATGGATGTGGTTGATAAAATGGCCTTAGTGGAAACTGGTAATATGTATGGTCATGGTGATGTGCCAAAAGACGATATAGTTATTGAGTCTGCTGTCGTTGAGTAAACAATCTACATGCATTGATGAGATAGGTAACAAGCAAGCGCAAGTTACCTACTTTATTGCTGATCTACATTTAGCGCAAAACAGGCCTGATATAACCGCCTGTTTTTTACGTTTTTTAAAAGAAGATGCGATTAAAGCACAAGCTTTATATATTCTTGGTGATTTATTTGAGGCTTGGATTGGTGATGACGATGACAGCCCTTATATAGCGACAATTGCAAAAGCGCTGACAACATTAGCGAGCTTCGGCACTAAAATATATTATCTTCATGGTAATAGAGATTTTTTACTGGGTAAAAAGTTTGCAAAAACATCGGCTATGACCTTGTTACCTGAAATCCAATTAATTGACCTATATGGTCAAGATATTGTCATTATGCATGGTGACACTTTATGTACTCGTGATATTGCCTATCAAAAATTTCGATTAAAATCACGTTCGTGGTGGTGGCAAACACTCATTAAAAGTTTACCTTTATTTGTTCGTAAAAAAATAGCGGCTAATTATCGAAAAAAGAGTGCTGCGGCAACTGCATTGAAATCTCAAGACATTATGGATGTAACCCCGAGTGAGGTGGTAGATTGCCTTGAGAATTATCAATGCCAGTTATTAATTCACGGTCATACTCACCGACCCGCAGAGCATGAACTAATCGCTAATAACAAAGCAGCTAAACGCATTGTACTTGGTGATTGGTACGAACAAGGAGCATGGTTGAAAGTAACACCAAATAGTATGGAGTTACTGTATAAACCATTAATATAACAAAACTAAGCAAATTAATTACTGCGTTTTAAATTGTGCGACAAGCTCAGCTAAGCGCACTTTTTGCACATCTAAGTCTTGCAGCTCCATTTTAGTATTTTGAGAAAGTTCAGCTACTTTAGAAGACATATCAGCTATACGCGTTATATTAACGTTTAATTCACCAATAACACTTGATTGTTGATTAGTTGCCGTTGCAACTGAGGTGTTCATATTGGTAATTTCGCTTATTTCACTGACTACGCCATTTAATGACTCACTCGCCGTATTAGTTTTATCCAAACCATCTTTTGCAAGTTCACTATTTTGAACCATTGCTAGTACAGTTTCTTGTGCTTGTTGTTGTAACTTCTCAATGACATCATTAATTTCACGAGTAGAATCTTTTGTTCGTGCTGCTAGCGATCTAACTTCATCAGCAACCACCGCAAAACCTCGTCCTTGCTCACCTGCCCTTGCCGCCTCAATAGCCGCATTTAATGCCAATAAATTGGTTTGCTCTGAAATGCTACTAATAGTATCGATTACTGAGCTAATGGTTTGGGTTTGATCGGCTAACTCTTGAATTTTCTCTTGAGTAGAAATATTACTAACATCTAGCTGTTGCATAACCTGATTGGTGTCGCCTACTTGTACATTAATATTTTCAACTTGGCTTTGAGTTTCCTCTGTTTTTCCGGCGGTACTACCAGCTAAATTGCTAACCTCTTGAATACTTTGATTCATTTGTGTTGTAGCCGCAGCAACTGAATCTGACTCTACTTGTTGAGATTTGGCATAACCATCTACATCATCGGCATTAGCAGTTAAGCGAGCAAACGATGATTCCATAATGTGCTCTGTTGATTTAATATCAATCATAATATTGCGTACTTTTTCAATAATGGCATTGAAACCTTGGGCTAGTAAACCTAATTCGTCACCCCGCTCAGCATCTAACTGTTGGGTCAAGTCACCACCACTTTGTGCCATTTCAAGCAAGCGATCACCAATATCAACAATAGGTTTAGTTATTCTATTAGCAACTAGTACCATTAAAAATACAAAGCCGAGCGCTAGTACTATATTTAATATTGCGGTTTGCGTTAACGCAGCGCGCACAGCTGACATAGGCTCATCAACAGGCAGCATAGCAATAATTTTCCAATGCAACTCTGGAATGCCAACACTGGCTACATAGTATTGAGTATCATTGTGATTGACTTTGTCAAAAACATAACCCGCACTCTTTTGTAATAGTTTTGCAGCTACATCAGCAAAACCATCAAAGCCCCTTAACGTTTTAGGGGTATTAGTATTTGGATGAATAATAATTTTGCCATCATTATCGGTAACAAAAACATAGCCTGTTTTACCTATTTTATTTGATAATATATCCGCACTGATTTTACTAACGCTATAACCTACTCCGGCTATAGCAAGATTTTCGCCTTGGGCTTTAACTCGATAATTAACAAAGGTAGTTAATTGAGAAGTTCCCCCCTCATAATCAAAAGCAATTTCAAATGGTTTATTGCTATTTAAAAATTGATAAAACCATTTATCTTTATCAGGATCTACTTTTTTGAGCACACCATCTTGGTTTAAATAATTTTGTGTAACATTTGATACCCAGAAAACAGTCAGAGCATTATTTTGTGATTTCATCAACGCAAGAAAGTCTATTATTTCTTGTTGTTTATCTTCTGGCTCACCAGCCAGCGCCCAATCTATGAGAAATTTATTTTGTGTCATTGCTTTTGAAAGCACTAAGGGGGTACTCAGTTGATAATTTATTCTAGCGGCAACTTTTGCTAACTGGTTCGGCAAAATATCTGACTCAATACTGCGCTCTGAAACGTTAGTAAAAGTATTATTTGAAAGCAGAATTCCTGCAATTGATAGTGTTAACAATGAAAGCGTTATAATAATAACTAATGCGTGTCGTATTTTGACTTTTTTCAACCATTCGTTCATATGAGTTTTCTTAACGATTTGCCCAAAATTTACACTAACTATAGGCACAAATTTTAAAATTAACAATTTTTTACATTTCAAACTTTAGAATGAAAACATAACAACTTAGCTGACTTTTTAGCTATAACTTATGTTAAAATTTCTCTGGTATTTTAAACAACGAACAGATATTAATTGTGCCTCATTCTCATCTCCTTACCCCTATTAACGCTTTTCTTCAATGTGAAACCCCTGATGCTTGGATTTTTGAAGCGAAGAAAGCTGAAAACCTGCCCGTAATATTGCGAGATCATTTAGCTTGTGAATTAAAAGCAGGTCAAACGGCAATGTTTTTGATACGTAAATACGCCGTTGATAAAGAAAGCAGTAAAGTGTTACTTGAATGGTTTGAACCTTATGAGGATTTTTTATATCGAAAAAAAGGTAACTTGCAATCATTAGCAAACCAAAGCAACTTATCTAAAGCGATTCTTCCTAAAAGCACTATTTCTTCTGATAATTCGCCTTTTAGCCAAGATCTAATTGATAAAATGGTTTTGTTAATTAAAGAGGAGTTGCACCATTTTTACCAAGTATTAGAAATCATGGTGAAACGAGGTATCCCTTTCGATGGTATAACGGCAGGTCGCTACGCTAAGGGCATGATGAAGCATGTTACCACTTATGAGCCCAACGCCTTAATAGACAAACTCATTATTGGCGCCTATATTGAAGCGCGCTCATGTGAGCGCTTTGCTAAATTAGCCCCTCATTTAGATGATGATTTGAATAAGTTTTATGTTTCACTTTTACGTTCAGAAGCACGCCATTATCAAGATTATTTAGCTTTAGCTAAACAAGTGGCTGGAGATAAAATTGATATTAATGAACGTATTATTCATTTTGGAAAAGTAGAAGCACAGTTGATTTCAACGCCTGATAAGGATTTTAAATTTCATAGTGGTGTACCTATTGGAAACACCATTTAAATATCTCCGCCCTATATTGGTAAAATGATGACAACTTCACGAAAAGATAACCCTAGTCAGCAGTTGATACAAAAACACCCTAAACTGACTCATACCGATAATATTAAGGTTGTTTCTCATGTGCAAAGAGAATTAGACTACTGGTACTTAAACACGCTGATGTTGGATAACATTGATGTACCTTTTAAGTATAAACGTAAGAAATTATATAAAAATTTGCAGGGAGCACGAGTAAATATTACTTATTACCCAGATAATGAAACAGTTGCTGGGTTTGATATTGAAGTAATGAAAATTATCAGAATAAAACAATCATAGTTGAAGCTATTCCGCCAAAAAAATCTAAAGTTTAATAATAATGACTTTTTATTTTTATACCTATAAGAAATAAGTATCATTACAATTAGTTATTTTGAATATAAAAACAACTTATTTTCATCTTTTTACGGCTGTTTTTCAATCAAGTCTTGACGAATGCTTAAGCATCTTTCATAAATAAGGTATCGACAATAAAAACTATTAATGTCGAACGTGTATTTAGCCATTTTATTCAATTAATAAAAAGTCAAAGAATAAAGGGTTAAATAATTTATTGGGGACTATAAGAGGAAGTTTTTATGATATTAAATCATATTTGGGGATTATACGCTCACCCAAAAGACGAGTGGCAAACAATAGAAAAGCGTCACGAAAGTTTAATGTATAGCTTAATGCATATTTTAATCGTTGCCTTGATTCCAGCTATTTGTGGTTACTATGCCGCAGCGCATATTGGTTGGACAATAGGTGTTGGCGATCCTATTAAAATAAGTCAAAGTAGCGCACAACTAATGGCTATTTCCATGTATTTTGCTTTAGTTATAGGTGTATTTGCACTCGCCTATTTAATTCAGTGGATGGCTAAAACTTTTGATTCAAAGCCAAGCTTTGTACAATCACTAGAGCTTGCTGCTTATACTGCCACGCCCATGTTAATGGTTGGTGTTGTGACACTATTCCCTGTACTTTGGTTTGTTGCACTAGCAGGGCTTGCTGCTACTAGTTACTCTGTCTACTTACTGTATTCTGGTGTGCCAATTATGATGAATATTCCTGAAGAGAAAGGTTTCATATATTCAAGCTCAGTAGTTACTTGTGGTTTAGTGCTATTGGTAGGAATTATGGCTTTCAGTGCAATCATGTGGACTATGGGCTTTGGCCCTGAGTATGTGTCTTAATAATAAATCTATCTTCATTTAGAGTTGATATTAAATATAATTTAAAATAAAAATGCCGCTATTTCGAAGGAAATAACGGCATTCTTTCGTTTATTTGAAACGAATATGACTACCTATAACGTCTATTCAGCACCTTCATTATGCATATCAATAATTGAATCTGCGTTTTTATCGGAAGTTTCTTTGCTGGTGTTGTTCCTCAACGCATCAAGCTTTTCTAAATAATCACTATTAATATCATTGGTAATGTAGATGCCATCAAATACAGAGGTATCAAAGCTATTAATATCAGGGTTACCTGTTTTAACTGCCGCAACCAAGTCGTCAATAGATTGAAAAATCAATTTATCTGCACCAATTAAATCGCACACATCATCAACATCTCGGCCATGTGCAATTAATTCATTGGCACTAGGCATATCAATACCGTATACATTAGGAAAGCGTACTTCTGGCGCCGCAGAAGCAAAATAAACTTTTTTAGCGCCTGAAGCGCGAGCCATTTCGATAATTTGTTCAGACGTTGTACCACGCACTACAGAGTCATCAACAAGTAATACATTTTTTCCTTTAAATTCAGCTCCTATCGCATTAAGTTTTTGGCGAACGGATTTCTTACGCTGTTCTTGTCCTGGCATGATAAAAGTACGGCCAATATAGCGATTTTTTACAAAGCCTTGACGGTAAGGTAAATTTAATTGCTGAGCAATTTGTAGCGCAATATCACATGAGGTTTCAGGGATTGGAATAACAACATCTATATCAACATCGTCCCATTCCTTCGCAATTTTTTCGCCAAGTTTAGTACCCATTTCAACACGAGAAGCATAAACCGACATTTTATCTATGGTTGAATCAGGTCTGGCAAAATAAACAAATTCAAAAATACACGGATTATAAACAGGGTTTTCTGAACATTGCTGACTGTGAATTTGACCATCTTCAGAAAAGAATATTGCCTCACCTGGGGCTACATCACGAACGAACTCAAATGAGCAAGCATCGAGAGCAACAGACTCAGAAGCGATCATATATTCAATACCCTTTGCCGTTTCACGTTTACCAAAAGCTAAGGGACGAATACCATTAGGGTCACGAAAAGCGACCATACCATAACCAACAATAAGCGCTACGGTTGCATAAGCACCACGCACACGTTTATGAACATTAGCAATCGCCGTAAAAATATCATCAGGCGTTAATGAAGCACTATCGTTTTGCTGAAGTTCATGACCTAAAATATTCAACAATAACTCAGAATCAGAGGTGGTATTAACATGGCGGCGCGCTTGCGTATTAAGCCATTTTTTTAACTCTTCAGCATTGGTCAAATTACCATTGTGCGCTAAAGATATTCCGTAAGGTGAATTAGCATAAAAAGGTTGTGCCTCCGACGAGCTAGAAGTACCAGCCGTAGGATAACGAACATGGCCGATACCAATGTTGCCTTGCAAACGCATCATATGGCGAGTATGAAAGACATCTTTGACTAAACCATTGCCTTTTCTTAGGCGAAAAGTGTTGTCATGAATAGTAACAATACCGGCAGCGTCTTGTCCTCTATGCTGTAATACAGTTAATCCGTCATATAAAAATTGATTAACCGGTGTTTTACCGACAATTCCAACAATACCACACATGAATTTTTCTCCGCTTGGAACTTAGTTAAATAGGGTTAATAATTATCACTAAGTTAGAAAACTTGATGATTGCTTGAGATACTCAAAAAACCATTCAACAACTAACCTGAATTCAGGTATGAGTTGTGAATTTTTCCACCAATCGCTATTTGCCGCACCTGTAAATGCATCCATAAAGAATAGCATAGCGCTGATAATTAACACGCCACGTAACGCACCAAACACGAGCCCTAAAACACGATCTGTACCTGATAGCCCTGTTTTACTTACTAATTGCCCAATAAGGTAATTAACTAAAGCGCCCAGTACTAAAGTGGTTATAAATAGAATTGCGGTTGCGGCAGCATCTCGTAAGAATTGATCAGAGATATTGGTTAATAAAGTGGCTAGGTTGGCGTAGAAAGTACTGGCAATAAAAAAGGCACTGATCCAAATAATTAACGATACGGCTTCTTTTACAAAACCTCGTATCAAACTAATTAGCGTTGATAACCCTATTACTGCCAAAATGGCATAATCTATCCAAACCATAATTTAAGTTTCTCATTGATTAGAGGCGCGCATTCTACCAGAATCAAAATGCAAATGCTTAAACTTTTTTTGATAAAAGCTCACTTATTTTGTTGGGTAAAAACGAGCAACTTTACCTTGAACATTAGTTAATTTTTTCAACGCGGGTAGTTTTTTCGACAATGAAGCTTTGATTAACTCTGGGCCAACAAAAACTTTTGTTAAGGTGCCCTTCTTAGTTTGTATGGGTTTAGTGAAAACGGTATAACCGTTCTTTTTCAATTTTTCCACTAACTCGGCAACATTACTTTTATGCTTAAAACTGCCTAATTGAATAGCCCAAGCTTCTTTATTGGTAGCTTTAACAGGTTGTTGACCTAGCGTTGGTTTATCAATGGCTGAAACACTTTTATTATTTGAGCCACTTTTAACCGCTATTTTTTTTGCTTTTGTAGCAGGTGTAACTTTTGTTTTGCCTTTTTCAATATTGTCCACTTTACTTATTGATTTATTTTTCGACTCTTTTGGTAGAGGCTTGCTATTTGCTAATAATAGATCGTCTTTGGCTTGTTCATTAAATATGACTGTTTTTTCTTTAAGCACTAGTTTTTCTTCAGGGAAAGGCTTTCTGGCTATTTTGCCAGTAAAAGACGGCGCTTTAGGAATAGCATCAAAATCAGCTTGATTAGATTTTTTTTTACCATCAAGGATGTCAGGTAAAAAAATAATGACTGCTGCGGCAACGATTATTGTACCAACAAGACGATTCTGAAACGGTGTAGACAAGCGATACTCCAAGTAATTTAAGGCATAAACAAACTAAATCAACAATGGCCTGATTTCAGCTACAGTAAAAAAAGAGCCAAAAACAAGAATTAAATTATCTGATTCAGTTTTTTCAACAGCCATTTTAAATGCCTGAGTGATATTGTCAAAGCAATTGATAGAATTAGTAAAACAGTGAAGCGCTTCGCTCATTTTCTCAGCTGCTGCGGCTCTAGGTACAGTTAACGGCGCCACATACCATTCATCTATTAGTTCACTAAATGGCGCTAAAGTATTAGTAATATCTTTATCAGATAACATAGCAACAACTGCAAATATTTTCGGGTATTTTTGTTGCTCTTTAAACTGCGTTAGCTTGGTGGCTAAGTAACGGGCTGCATGAGGATTATGAGCAACATCAAGCATGACATCACAAGAGGGTTGAAGTCTATCAAGGTCAACTTTAGCTTCTACCTTTTCAAACAATTCTGTTCTACCAATTACGACAGTTTGTTCAATTAAAGTGTTTACTTTTTTTGTCGTTAGCTCAATTCCCAGCTGTTTCAATACCATTAATGCTGTAGCAACGTTATCTTGCGGAATATGCGTGGTGGTTAGGTTTTTTAAAGAGTGTTTTGTATTACTTGTATGAATATGATCAATATAATGCCACTGCCAACATGATGATACCTGCTTGTTAGTTGAGTTGTGCTGCTCAACAGTAAAGTCTTTATTTCTAATTTTTACTTTACTATTTGCCTGCTCTCGCTTTGAACTTGTGATTGTGTCATTTAGCTTTTTAGCATGGTCTACTACTGATTGGGGCACATTAGGATCGCCAACAACAATGTGCTGATTAGCACGCATTATACCTGCTTTTTCAAAACCAATAGATTCTCTGTCGTTGCCAAGAAAAGCTTGATGATCAATATCAATGCTGGTGATCACACTAACATCTGCATCAATAATGTTAGTAGCATCTAAGCGGCCACCTAACCCCACTTCGAGGATGATAACCTCAGGCTTAATTGCCATCAATACTAAAAAAGCAGCTAAAGTTGTGTATTCGTAGTAACTAAGCGAAATTTCTTCTCGCACCTGTTCTATTTTTTCAAACGCGCGGATAAGAGCTTGGTCATCTATATCGCATTTGTTAATACGTAATCGTTCGTTAAAACGCTCTATATGAGGAGAGGAATAAACCGCCACTTGTGTAACTTTGCTAGAAACTACTGGCAGATTAATAGTTTCGTTCAGCAATGCGTTTTCTAAAAATGCACAAGTAGTGCCTTTGCCGTTAGTGCCCGCAACAGTAATAACGCAAGCAAAGCTAAAATCAATATGTAAGCGCTTGGCAACTTGGCTAATACGCTCAAGGCCAAGATCTATTTCACTGCTATGTATTGTTTCTAAATAACAAAGCCACTCATCAAGACTTTTAAAGTCTTTAGAGTGGCTCTTTTTTGTTTTGGACATAATTAACCTGTGTATTGAGTTTATCCCAATACTTTTCTTACTTATAACTTATTACTTGTAACTTCATATTGGTAACTTACAAAGGGCTAGCTTGTCCCATAAATTTAGCTAGCATACGTGCCAAAGTTTCACGCATATTACGGCGATCAACAATCATGTCTATTGCACCTTTCTCAAGTAAAAACTCACTACGTTGAAAGCCTTCCGGCAGTTTTTCACGTACAGTTTGCTCAATAACACGAGGGCCAGCAAAACCAATTAAAGCTTTTGGCTCAGCAACATTAATATCACCAAGCATAGCAAGACTAGCTGAAACACCGCCCATTGTAGGGTCGGTTAACACTGAAACATAAGGTAGACCTTTTTCACTCATTTTCGCTAATGCCGCGCTAGTTTTTGCCATTTGCATTAATGAAAACAATGCTTCTTGCATTCTGGCACCGCCACTTGCAGAGAAACAAATAAAAGGTAAATTGTGTTTAAGACAATATTCAACACCAGCAACAAAGCGCGCGCCAACAACTGAAGCCATTGAACCACCTAAGAATGAAAATTCAAATGCTGCGGCAACAACTGGCATACCATGTAGCTCACCTTTCATCACAACTAAAGCATCTTTTTCACCGGTATTTTTTCTCGCTGCGCTGAGTCGGTCTTTATAACGTTTTGAATCTTTAAATTTTAAAATATCTTGTGCTTCAAATTCTTCACCAAGCTCTTGACGATTATCTTGATCAAGGAAGCTATCAATACGCTTACGTGCACTAATGCGCATATGATGATCACATTTAGGGCAGACAGAAATTTGTCGGTCTAACTCTACTTTATATAGTACTGCATTACATGAAGAACACTTACTCCAAACGCCTTCTGGGATATTACGCTTTTGGGTAGATTTTGCTTTCGGGAGAATTTTTTCAATCCAGCTCATAATTTATTTTTTGCCTATTGCGACGAATATAAATCAACTTTTTGTAAGAAAACGGCTTACGAAAGGTCAATTTCAAAAAGAATACTAATTTAACCGTGAATTAGAACACACTTTAACCCATGTTTTATATAAAAAACTGGTCTGTTTTGTTAATAAAATACTAAATATATGTAGATTTGTGTTGTTAACTTAAAAAAAGTGGTCCAAATGGCCTTTTCGGTAAATTAAATTGTGCAGGGTAATCAACTTCAACAAAGTATAACCCCTCAGGTGGTGCTGTTACGCCAGCTAAACAACGGTTTTTATATTCAAGAACGTCTTTGATCCAAATTGTTTTTTCTTGCGATTGACCTACTCTCATCAAACTGCCAACAATATTGCGCACCATATGATGTAGAAAAGCATTAGCTTTTATATCAACAATAATGTACTCACCTTGACGAGTAATTTCACAGTGCTGAATGGTGCGAACAGGAGAGTGTGATTGGCAATGGACAGTACGAAATGAAGTAAAATCATGCTTACCCACTAAGTGCTGAGCGCCTTGGTGCATTAACTTTTCATCTAAACTATGGTGCCAATGGCTAATTCCATAACTTAAAATAGCTGGCCGTAATTTATTATTGTAAATAATATAACGATAACGCCTTGCCGTCGCACTAAAACGAGCATGAAATTCGTCACTAACAGCTTTAACCCAGGTTACGGCAATATCGCCAGGCAAATGAGTATTTACGCCCAATGTCCAAGCAACATCTTTGCGAATTTTATTGGTATCAAAGTGAACAACTTGGTTAGTGGCATTAACACCTGTATCGGTACGACCAGCACAAACTACCTCAATAGGCTCATCAGCAATTTTTGATAGTGCTTGCTCTAGTTTTTGCTGTACGCTGACAACACTTTTTTGTCTTTGCCACCCACAATAATTTTTGCCATCGTATTCGATGCCTAATGCATAACGCATGTAAACCTTCCACTTAAACAACTAAGTATTTTTAAGTGGCGCATTATCTATTATTTTCAAACACTATGCCAATACAAGAATAAGCTTATGAAATGTCATTTAACAAATCTTGCGCTTGTCCTTGTTGTTGTGGGTCGCCTAATTTCAATACTTCTTTTAAAATTACCTGCGCATTATCTTCATCGCCAATTTCAAGGTATACCTTGGCTAAATCAAGTTTAGCCGCGATGCCATTTTCATCAATGTCAACATCAATATTATTAACATCATCTGTGAATTCGGGGAATTCATTCAAACCAACATCAATATTTGCTCTTTTGTACGGCTCTTCAACTTCTGAATAGTTTTGACTAGCTGACAATAAAGAGTCGACTGAAACAAAGTTTTCTTCTTTCTTTATTTCTGCACCTGCATTTTCATCGCTATCTTGTGAATTTTCATCATGATTAGCATTAGGTTTACCACTAAAATTATCAAAATCTGCCAGTGTTATTTCATCGCCAACATTATGATTTTGATTAAAGTCAGCAGGTTGATTAGCAACACTCGATTCTTCTTCAATATTAGCTAAAAGTTCATCAAAATCTAAATTATCTAACTCTTGAATATCATTTATTTCACTTGCTTCTGATACTTGGTTGCCAGCTTCTTCATCATTCTCATTAAGTAGATCAGCCAGAACATTTTGATCAGAAAAATCGGGAGATAACTCAACGGCATACTCAGAGTCTTGCTCATTTAATAGCTTGGCAAGAGTCTCTTCATCAAAAGATTCTGCAACTAAATCATCACCAATATCAAGTGCTTGTTCAGCAAAATTTTGCTTCTCTTCAACTACTGCTTGATTTGATTGAGATACATCAGCAATAAGTTCGTCAATATCAAAATCATCATCAGATATTTCAACTTCACTTACTTGAGCTACTTCAGGTTCAGTTGAATCTTGCGTTGATGGTTTTGCTAAAAGATCGCTAAAATCTGCAGATAATAATGGCGAAATATACTCTTCAGTTAATTTTTCAATTTTCTCTATATTTTCACTGATGTCATCTGTACTTTCGATACTATTCTCATTTAACTCAACTATGTCACTAACGTCAGGAACGTCTATATCCATAGTCTCCAATAAGGCATCGATATCATCAGGATCCGTTATTTCTGTTGCTTCATCTTCAACCCTTTCTTCATCAACTCCTATTGCATCCAATAAAGCATCGATATCATCAGGATCGGTAACATCTGTTTGAGAGTCGTCTATTTGAGCATCTTCTATAACTTCTGGTGCTTCATCAACTTCTCCTGTATCTGCGCCCATTGAATCAAGTAGTGCATCAATATCATCGGGATCGGTGACTTCGCTTTGGGAATCATCAACAACTGCTGCATTTGCTCCTACCGCATCTAAAAGTGCGTCAATATCATCTGGATCGGTGACATCGGCTTGAGAATCGTCTACTTGAGCATCTTCTACAACTTCTGGTGCTTCATCAGCTTCTCCTGTATCTGCGCCCATTGAATCAAGTAGTGCATCAATATCATCAGGGTCGGTAATATCTGTTTGAGAATCATCAACAACTTCCGCATCCTCTCCTACCGCATCTAAAAGCGCATCAATATCATCTGGGTCGGTAACATCTGTTTGGGAATCCTCTTCCACTGCATCTAAAAGCGCATCAATATCATCGGGGTCGGTAACATCTGTTTGAGAATTATCTTCCACTGCATCTAAAAGTGCGTCAACATCATCTGGATCGGTGACATCGGCTTGAGAATCGTCTACTTGAGCATCTTCTACAACTTCTGGTGCTTCATCAACTTCCACTGCATCTAAAAGCGCATCGATATCATCTGGATCGGTGACATCTGCTTGAGAGTCGTCGGGTTGAATTTCTTCTGTATTAGTTTCTTCTGTATTAGTATCTTCTGTATTAGTATCGTCTACGCTTGTATCTTCTGCGGCAACTGCCGGTTCACCTTCGTCATCAAGATCATCTAAGTTACCTAATAGATCATCAAGATCACCTTGATCTAATTGATTATCTGTAAGTGCTTCACCTTCTTCAGAATCAGCTTCCTCAGGCTCATCATCAACTTCCATCAGTAGAGAATCTAAAGCATCTTGTCCTAGCTCACCACCTTCAAGCTCATTAGACTCAAGTTCATCATCAAGTAAAATATCTTCTAAGTCATCAAGATCGTCTAAAGCATCGTCGTCGTCGTCATCAAGATGAATAACATCATCTTCTTCATCTTCAAGTAGATCGATGGATAAATCATCGTCAAGGGATAGTTCATCATCTAGTGATAATTCGTCGTCAAGGGAAAGCTCTTCTTCTTCCGCTACTTTAAGATCTTCTTCGATGATTTCTTCTTTTTTAGATTTCGCTTTTTTCAGAGGCTTTTCTGTAACCGAATCTTCAATGAATTCATCTGAAGAAATGGCTGTTTTACGACGTTTGAAAACTAAAGCTACCACAATTAAAATCAGAGTTGCGGGTAGTGTTGCCATCAAAACAATAAACCATAAACTTGTGAAAACATTGTCTTTCTCAAGCTCAGCTTGCTGTTTTTCTAGAAGTAACTCTTGCTCCCTTGCTTGTGCTTTAGCTAATAAGGCTTGTTGCAACTTGATCATGTCATCCATTTGCAACTTAATTTCTTTGCCTTTAGCCACTTCTTTTTGCATTGTGCCTAATTGACTATTAAATGAAGTTAAACGCTGACGTAATGCCTCATTTTCTTTTAAAATAGCTTGTAAACCATCAATAGAATCTAAAACATCATTTTGGATGCTTTCTAAACGCTTTTTCTGTTTAGTATCTATTTTTTCTAATTGATCATTAATTTCTACTTTTACTGACTCTAGATCTTTTTTATTAGCATTTGGGACAACAGGTGCTGAATTTTTCTTAGACTTTTTAGGTTGCTTTTTCTGCCACGCTTTATCGTCATCTTTAGATTTTTGTTGAGCTGCATTCGCATTAACCGCCATCATGCGATCAAATGATGGTATTTTTAGATACTGTCCTTCAACTAAATGATTAAAATTACCATCAACAAAGGAGTTAGGGTTAGCTTGATACAAAGCTTGCATCACTTGATAAACAGTTAAGCGGCTGTCAGGGCGTACCGTTAACGCTATTTTCCATAAAGTATCTCGTGAGCTGAGAGGGCCATAACGATCATATGGGAATACGTCACTGCTTTTAGGGCCGCGCATACGAATGCCACGATCTTGATTAAGCGCTTCTTGTGCAAAAATAGGCAAGCTAAAAGACAACACGCTAGCAGTGATGATGCTAGATATTAATATACTAGCTATTGGTATGCTAGCTATTGATAATCTGAGAAAAACCTGCCGTAGGCACAGGCGTAATAATTTTTGCATCGAAATTTCCTAGTTATTATTTTTTTCACAAAATTAGCGATTTGTCAGTTATTTGACAAATTTAGATGAAAGATAGCTCGATAAACAAAAGCAAAATTCATTCCATTTTATTATCTATACTAATTTTGGATAGTAAGAATCATATCAAATTCAATAGCAATATTTCATTTTTTTAAGAGATAAAAACAAAAAACCCGCAATTAACACTGTGTATGTAGTGTTAACGGCGAGTTCATTTTTTTCTAAAGGGTAACTATAGAAATATAAAGATTAAATTACCTTTATAAAATCTCTTAATATTTATTAACTTAAATGTTCTTTCACTAGTAATTCAGCTATTTGAATACTATTAGTTGCCGCACCTTTACGGACATTATCGGCAACAATCCACATGTTAATACCACAGTTATGACTAATATCTTCACGGATACGGCCAACGTATGTTTCATCTTTACCGCTAGCATCACCAATTTGGGTAGGAAAGTCTTCATCATTATGACAAACAACTAACCCCGGTGCTTGCGCTAATAATTCTTTTACTTCTTCTGCTGAAATAGGTGAATTGGTTTCAATATGCAAAGCTTCACCGTGACCAAAAAATACTGGTACACGAACAGCGGTTGGGTTAACTAATACGTTATCGTCAGCTAATATTTTCTTCGTTTCCCATACCATTTTCATTTCTTCTTTGGTGTAACCATTTTCAAGAAAAACATCAATTTGTGGAATTACATTAAAAGCAATTTGACGAGAAAAGTTTTTCGTTTCTACTGGTTTGCCACTGAGTAAGTCAGCAGTTTGCTTTGCTAATTCATCCATTGCCGCTTTACCACCACCAGATACAGACTGGTAAGTACTAACATTTACACGACTAATACCTACAGCATCATGAAGTGGTTTTAATGCAACCATCATTTGAATAGTTGAACAGTTAGGGTTAGCAATAATATTACGATTGCGGTATTCGGCAAGTGCTTCAGGGTTTACTTCTGGTACCACTAATGGAATATCATCGTCGTAGCGAAATTCAGACGTATTATCGATAACGATACAACCAGCATCACCAGCAATAGGAGCATACTTAGCCGAAGTTGCGCCACCAGCAGAGAAGAAACCAATTTGAGCTAAGCTCCAATCAAAATTATCTGCATCAAGCACTTCAATGCTTTCGCCATTAAATTCAATAAACTCTCCAGCAGAGCGAGCACTTGCTAAAGGGTACAGTTTATTAATTGGAAAGTCTCTTTGCGCTAAGATTTCCATAATGGTTTTGCCAACTAGCCCAGTTGCGCCAAGTATGCATACATCAAATTTCTGTGCCATGATCCTCTCTCTCTATGTGTGGTTTTTACTAAAACCTAAGCGATGTGGCACATCACTTAGGGCATTGGGTAATAAGGTAACTTGTACTGCAGAAAACTCCCGTCTTACTGGGTAATTTTTTCTGAGGCTATCAAAACCTTGACTTGATAACTGTTGACGAAATATTGCATCGTCTCGCCTGACATCATAAACCATTTTAACAAGCTGGTTTAGCATTACGTCATTGAATTCTTGCTTTAGTTCTACAGAAGAAATACTTGCGGGTGGTAAAAGGTTACTCAACTTACATTGCCATTCTTCTTTTGATTTTTTTTCTAAATATTTTTCTAAATTCAAGCTAATATTTTCACGTTCTTCTAGATGCTGACATAATGCCTGATAAAGCATTTCAGTGCCACGGGATTTTCCTTCTAAGCTATAACCAGCAATGTGTGCCGTGGCTATTTCAGTATAGTCAATTAGTGGAGTTAGCACCCCTGGCTCACCTTCCCAAACGTCAAGTACAACTTTCAAGCCATGACCTTGTTGCTTTAAAGCTAGTAAAGCCTGATTATCGATAACTTCACCACGACAAGCGCTGATTAATATCTGCTGTTCAGTTAATTTATTTAGACGGGCTTTATTAAGTAAATGATAAGTGGGATAGTCACCTTCAACAATTTTAGGTACATGTAAAGAGATCACATCACATTGAAGCACTTCATCTAAGGAAACAAAATCTCGCGTATCATCTTTACTTTGTGCAAGTAGTGGATCGCAAATTTTATATTTAATCCCTAATGCCGTTAGCTTTTCACTTAAACGTGTCCCGGTATTACCACCACCCACAATACCAACCGTTAGTTTTGTTAACTCAAGTAAGTATCGCTCCGCTAAGACAACCAAGCTGCTAATTACATATTCAGCAACTGAAATAGCATTACAACCCGGCGCTGAATGAAAAGCGATATTGCGCTTAGCTAAATAGTCTTGATCAATATGGTCCATACCAATGGTTGCCGTACCAACAAAACTAAGCTTATTGTTATCTTTAAGTAGCGCTTCATTGACTTGAGTAATAGAGCGCACCAATAGTACCTCTGCATCATTGACTTGCGCTGCTGTTAAGTTACGCCCTGAAAAAGGAATAAGTTCGTCTGCAGCACAAAACTCGCTAAAAAATTCTTTAGCGTAAGGCATATTTTCATCAAAAAGTATTTTCATAAACGCATTTTTTATAAATTTGGTAGCGCAAAAATAGAGGGCGTTAAAAGCATAAAAGGCTGTAAGGCACTATACCTTACAGCCTTTTATTTTTATAGCGTCAGGGCTATTTTTTATATTTTTGCATTACTAAGGTGGCATTTGTTCCGCCAAAGCCAAAGCTGTTAGACATCACTAAATTAAGCTCGGTATCACGCTTTTCGGTAACTATATCTAAACCTTGCGCTTGTTCGTCTAACGTTTCAACGTTAATTGATGGTGCCACAAAGTTGTTTTCCATCATAAGAATTGAATAAATAGCTTCGTGTACGCCCGCAGCGCCTAAAGCGTGACCTGTCATAGCTTTTGTTGCACTGATTGCAGGAGATTTTTCACCAAACAATTCTTGAATTGCACCAAGCTCTTTAACATCACCTACTGGCGTTGATGTGCCGTGAGTATTTAAGTAATCAATTTCACCATCAACACCTTGCATGGCTTGTTGCATACAACGTACAGCGCCTTCACCACTTGGTGCTACCATATCAAAACCATCAGAGGTTGCGCCATAACCAACAATTTCAGCATAGATGTGTGCACCACGCGCAAGAGCATGCTCTAATTCTTCAACAACAACCATACCGCCACCGCCAGAGATAACAAAGCCATCACGGTTTGCATCGTACGTACGAGAAGCTAGCTCGGGCGTGTCATTGCGACTCGCAGATAAGGCACCCATGCCATCAAACATCATCGCAAGTGACCAATCAACTTCTTCGCCACCACCAGCAAAAACAACATCTTGTTTGCCAAGCTGAATAAGCTCCATAGCATGACCAATACAATGAGCACTGGTAGCACAAGCTGAACTAATAGAGTAATTCACACCTTTAATTTTAAATGGTGTCGCTAAACAAGCCGATACTGTGCTCGACATAGTTTTTGGTACGGCATAAGGACCAACACGGCGAATACCACGATTACGCAAAGTATCACTTGAAGCAACAATATTGGCTGATGATGCACCCCCAGAGCCAGCAACAATACCAGTACGAAAATCAGATACTTGCTCGTCAGTCAGTTTTGAATCTTCAATAGCTTGCTGCATTGCAATATAAGAATAACCTGCCGCATCACCCATAAAACGCAACGCTTTACGGTCGATATGATCTTTAATGTCAATATCAGGTTTACCCCAAACATTACTTTTTAAGCCTTGTTCAGCAAAGCTTTCTGAGTAAGTTATGCCTGATTTACCTGTTTCTAATGAAGCTAAAACTTCTGTCGCATTGTTGCCAATGCTCGATACAATACCGATACCGGTGATCACTACACGTTTCATTTAAATAACCATTGTTTGTTAAATATTTTATTAAATACTTTGTTAAAAATTACCGTTGATAATTCTAAAAATCGGGGCATTATACAAGGAAACACCTCTTCAACTGGTATTACTTGTTTATGCTTTCACCCAACCCAGCGTACACTTGTACGCTATACTATAGTTTTAATAAAAAAATAGCTATGCCTTAAAGCCAATAATAATTTAATAACACTGATCTAAAGCAAAAATTCACGTAAAATAAACGCATAATTGACAATAAAAATGTAATACTTGTGACCGAATATATAGCCAAAACACCTCACCTTAGCTTTAAAAAAGATGGTACGCCCTACTCAGAGCAATTTAACGATATCTATTTTGACAGTGAATCAGGTTATCAACAAAGTGAACAAATTTTTATTCTAGGTAACAATATAAGTAAGAGAATAAAACAAGCAAATAACGACTTTGTTATTGTTGAAACGGGCTTTGGCACTGGCCTTAATTTTCTTTTGACCTTACAAGCGTACCAAAAAATTCAACAAGAATCTGACTATAACAAAAACGTAAAACTTAGCTTTATTAGTATTGAAAAATACCCGCTCACTAAAGAGCAACTGCGTCAATCGCTACAAGCATTACCACAATTACGCTATTTTTCCGATTTGCTGTTAGCTCAATACCCTGACATTCCCCCCACCACTGATATTGAAAATGGCACATCAAAAGAATTGTCATTCAGCTTTTTTGATGGTCAAGTCAGCCTTAACATTATTATTAATGATGCCGCAACAGCATTAGCAAACATTAACACTTCACCTAACCCCTACAGTAACGACGATTGTGTTGATGCTTGGTATCTTGATGGTTTTTCGCCTGCTAAAAACCCAGATATGTGGACAGCACAATTATTTCAAGAAATTGGTCGTTTATCTAAACCACAAGCAAGTATTTCAACCTTTACTGTCGCCGGTTTTGTTAAACGACAACTACAAAATATAGGTTTTAGAACGCATAAAAAACCTTACATTGGCAATAAACATGAAATGTTAACGGGAATTTTTCAACAGAACCCTCGATCTAATAAAGGTTATCAACTTCGCTCTACAATAATTAAACCACAACATGTTAGCATTATTGGTGGTGGTATCGCTTCTGCTTGTGCCGCTTTAGCACTTACCAAACAAGGCATAAAAGTAACCCTTTATTGCAAAGATAATTCTCTTGCCCAAGGAGCATCAAGTAACGCTATTGGAGCTTTGTACCCTCTTTTGCATCAACAAGCCGATGATATCAGCTTGTTTTATCAACAAGCCTTTTGGCGAGCTAAAGAGGTGTACAACGACGTTATCGCACAAGGTTTTACTTTTCCGCACCGTTGGTGCGGTTTGTTAGAAGTTGCATACAAAGAATCATTAGTTGAGCGCCAACAAAAATTTTGCCAACTTTCACCATGGCCAGAAGCATTAATTCATCACGTTAATGCCAGCAAGGCCAGTGAAATTGCGAATGTCAATTTGTCTTATGGTGGTTTATTCATGCCTCACGCTGGTTGGGTATCGCCACAAGATGCAGTTAAGCAAATCATCAATGCCGCAAAAACAACTGGCAGACTGCGCGTTGAGAACAATGTTTTAGTTAGCAGCATTAAACAAATAAAAACTCACGGCACCACTGATAGCCATAAAAAAAATTGGCAGCTCATTACAAACAAGGGTGAATATAACGCTAGCGTAATCGTTTTTTGTGGTGGTGCAGAGCTTATTAATTTTGACTGGATACAACAACTGCCCTTTAGCTCTGTTCAGGGTCAAGTATCAAGTATGAAAACCAATAAAAATATAAACAAACTTTCAACGGTTATTTGTCATAAAGGCTATTTAACACCAAGCCACAAAGACGTTCATTGCATTGGCGCTACCTTTAATAAAAACAGTACCCGCACTAATGCAGAACTAGAGGACGATATATTTAACATTGAAATGCTGTCTAAATGTTTGCCTGAACTAAGCGCAAAAGTTAACTGGGCGGTAAAAGACATTGCATCAAGTAAATCAAGGTTACGCTGCATGACGCCCGATCATATGCCCATGGTTGGTGCTATGCCTGATATTGAAAAACATCTAGCAACTTATTCTCATTTAGCTAAAGATAAAAACTGGAAATATAACCAAGTTGCGCCTGTAATTGATAACCTTTATGTAATGATGGGATTTGGCGCGCGTGGTTTATGCTCTGCACCTTTAGCTGCTGATATTCTTGTCGCGGATTTATGTGGTACACCCTACCCAGTTGATAACAATATGCTTTTTAATTTGAGTCCTAACCGATTT
>Ga0316205_10000928_pt1 | contig 42571 bp, 34 predicted proteins | sample 3monthpyrite_MG_FD_204941 | JGI IMG/M metagenome (GOLD analysis project Ga0316205, IMG submission 204941) | Microbial mat bacterial communities from mineral coupon in-situ incubated in ocean water Damariscotta River, Maine, United States -... | ecosystem: Environmental > Aquatic > Marine >...
TTATATTACATCGCCTCCCTGTCGGTCTAACAATCTGGTGGTTGCTAAAACCACTAATCGGCGAGCGTTATGCTTTGCTTACATTGGTTGCTATGGCCACTGCGACCAGTGGAGGTTTTATTTTAAGCATGCAGCTCAATGAATATTATTCCAGTTCGACTTTTGCAGCTTTGCAAGCTTTTATCAGTGGCTCACTGTTGCATGTCATTTTTCATAAACCTCACGCTGACGGTTGCATGCATACTAGCCTAACTCATGAGCATTCACATCATCACAATCAAAAGACAGAAAAGACTTCATCTCATAACGCCAATCAATTCGAAAAATTAAAGAGTAAAATACCCGATCAATGGGAGATTTTTGGCATGCTGATTGGTCTTGCTACTATCATAATTTTACACTTATCAACCTAAATGGGAAAGTTTAAAATAATTCACTAAAACTTGGCATACCTCCTGCTCTATTAAAACCTGGGGAAATAGTACAACACTAAATAGATCAAAAGCCAACTGATTAGGAATCATCAACAATGACATTTAGAAAAATCACTTTTATTTTTATTGGTTTATTATTGAGTCTGCTTTTTCTGCTGCAATTTTGGTTGATTCAAAATTTTACCAAGGATGTCTCCAGCAAAATTGGTGAAGCCGCATTCGAAGTAAGCCATTCGACGATTGAGACATTACTTTTTAAGCAACCAAGACAAAAGCTAAGAAAGTTTGCGGTATCCTCTCATATTTCTGTCATAGAGCAAACAGAACTACTAAACTCCTTATCCAGCATTGCAAGCGATATTAATATAAGTTTAAAAGATGGCCAAAAAGACAATTACTTGACCATCAATTCTGCCGGTACGAAATTCAAAATAGACATACCACGAACTGGTATTGAAAAATCGTTAGATGGCATGTCGCAAAAAATAATGATCAGCGCATTCGCCTTTATTCTGATTGGTTTAATTGCTGCCAATTTTTTTTCGCGACGATTATCCCATCCACTTAAACAACTTCAGGCTGCTTCGGGACATGTGGGTCGGGGTGAATTTGGATTTCAAGTCGACAACACTAAGACGCTTCCTAGCATCGAAATTCAAAATACGATTACGGCATTTAATGAAATGTCACAAAAAATTAATCAACTACAAAAAGAAAACGAAACACTTCAAAAACAAGCCCAACTCTCGGAACTATCAGAAATCACTAGAGGGCTTGCTCATACGATCCGCAATCCATTAAACACCTTAAATTTGGCAGTCGACCAACTTAGTTCGACAAGTGATGACGTTCAAAAGAAAGAACTTTCACGGATATCAAAATTTCAAATACAGAGAATTGATAAATGGGTACGTTCCTTAATGGATATCATGTCAAGCGATACTAGTTTGATTGAATCCATTGATGTTTACTCTTTGCTTCAATCTTGTATTTCTGATGTTAGTCTTAGCAGTACGGCGAGTATAAAGATTGATTTGCTAGTTGAACAATCAAATAGTGATGATGAGAACATCTATCAACTTAAAGCAATCAAACCAGAGTTAAAAAGTCTTCTGCAAAGTATGATCAGTAATTCAGTAGAAGCGACAGAAGCGATTAGAAGAAGTGAACCGGTAGTTATAGAACTAAATCAGAAAAATAGTACCATCGAAATAATCATTAGTGATCGGGGAATTGGGTTTAGCAAAGAGGTTAAATCAAAGCTGTTTTCTCCTCACAATACTAACAAAACCTACGGTGCTGGAATGGGGCTCTATCTTGCTCATCGAATTATTACCTTAAAATATGATGGTGATATTTCAATAGATGATAATCCAGAGCAGTCCGGCCAAAAATATGCTGGCAGCCGGATCGTTATAAGCTTAAATAGCAGGGTGTAGTCACATGCCAATACGAATCTTACTGGTCGAAGATGAAGCCGATCAAAGACAGATAATACAAACGATATTACTCTCGGAAAATTATCAAGTAGATGCTGTCGGCGCTGCAGAAGATGCCATTGAAATTCTAAATAATCAATCGTTCGAACTGGTGATTTCAGATTGGCAGCTACCCGGCATGAACGGAGAAATGCTATTAAAAGAAATATCTCAAATAGCACCGAACTGTGGATTTATTTTAATTACCGCCCATAGTGATGCGTCTCATGCTATTAATGTCATTCGCGACGGCGCTGATGATTATTTACCTAAACCTTTTGACAAGCAATCTTTGTTATTTACAGTTAAAAAATTGATTTATACTAAGTCACTTGAAAATGAAAACAAACAACTAAAACAACAATCTAAACATCGAGATAAACTTGTCGACATGCTTGGCCGTTCAACAGCCATGAATCGTTTATTTGCCCGAATAGAAAAAGCGGCGCCTACCAGTGCCACCCTATTAATTTCCGGTGAGAGTGGCACAGGAAAAGAACTTGCAGCAAGAGCAATTCATCAACTATCAAATCGTACAAAAAATATATTTTTACCAGTTAATTGCGCCGCTATCCCTGAAAGTTTAGCTGAGGCTGAATTGTTTGGTGCAGAAAGAGGTTCCTATACGGGAGCTAACAAAACCCGGTTTGGAAAATTTGAAGCCGCCGACCACGGTACTATTTTTCTTGATGAAATTGGTGAATTACCGCTAATATTGCAGAGTAAACTATTACGTTTTCTTCAAGAAGGAACCATTACAAGAGTCGGCTCGAATGACGAAATCAAACTAGATGTAAGAGTAGTCGCTGCGACTAATCGAAATTTGATGGAAGAGGTGGAAGTTGGAAATTTTAGGGAGGACTTGTATTATCGGCTGAATGTCATTCCGGTGACAATCCCGCCCCTTCGACAAAGGCAGGAAGATATTTCTCTTTTAATCTCTCATTTTTTAGATCATTTTTGCGAGCAACATCAATGCGGTAAAAAATCATTATCAAACCCTGCATTAAAGATGTTACTAGCCTACCCCTGGCCCGGTAATGTCAGACAATTAAGAAATAGTCTGGAAAGATTAGTATTGCTTTCCTTTGGTGAAATTATCGCGGCTGAAGATGTTGAAGAATTAGAGCTCACTGGCAATAATCCAAAACAAGCTTTTCTATTACCTGAACAAGGATTGCAATGGGAAGACCATGAAAAAGAATGCTTGCTGCAGGCATTAAGCCACTGTAATAACAATCGAACTCAGGCAGCGAAATTATTGGGGCTTGGGTATAAAGCATTTTTGTATCGATTAGAGAAATATAAGATTTAATTGCTAGGTTCTAGGTTCTAAAATAAAATCAACTCGTTATGGTAAAAAATTAAATATCCCTATTTAAAGAATCTATTCCCCAAATGAGGATATATAGACCACCTTCAGCCCCACTGTATGATTAAAACTCGTCAGCGGCGGGCTATATAAATTATTTATTGCCTTGGCACGTAAATTGAATAAGTCATACTGAACAAAACTTATATTCAATGAAAACTAAAAGGAACGATTAAATGAAAACAATTAAATCTACTATTGCAGCAATGGCCATGGGTATCGTTGGATTCGGCTCCATTTCAGTCAGTGCCGATGAAACTGAAGAAAAAAATGTCATGGTACAAATTCATAAACTAAGTGACAGCAATACCAAAGTCGACTTAAATGTTAACGGTGAAACTCAGATCTTTAATTTGCCTGATCTTGAGGTTGGCGAAACAAAGGAAATAGTCACTGAATCAGGAAGCACTATTTCAATAACCAAAACAGAATCTGGCGTTTCAGTTTCTATTGATGGAGAGGAGATTAATCTTCCAGCAGTTGGTAGTGATATGGCTGCTCATTTCAAGAAAGGTGGGATGCCTTTGCACACCAATGTCGATGAAGGTATTCAGGTAATTGGTGATTTAACTGAAGAACAAATGGCGATAGTTAAAGACGCATTTGCGGCAGCTGGGGTTGAAAAGGAAGTCAATTTTAGCAAAGGAACGGAAATGCGATTTTTCATTTCGTCCGATAGCGATCAAGGCGATGTAAAGCATGTTCAGAAATGGCTTTCTAAAGACGGCGAAAATGTAAAAATCATAAAGATGGGTGACGGCAAAGGTGAACTTCATATGGAAAGCAAAGTGATCATTATTGAAACCGATGAAGAAAAATAATTAATTCTAGCCCGTAAAAAAACTCAATAACAATCTAGCCAATCTAGTTCCCACCTTTTAGGCGGGAATTAGATTGGCTTTCAAAATAGAATTCAATTTGTTTCAATTTCCGACAAGGCAATGCCCTCTCGTCGCGGATCGGCTGCACCATATAGTTTACCGTCGATAATTTCCACCGCATGGATACCCGAATTCAAATCTTGCACTTTGATCTTGTGCCCCATCTTTTTGAACTCTGCGCTTTGAGCAACAATCACTGTGTCCTTTTCTATTGTAGTGTTTTTATTTCTATTGGTAATACGGGGTAAATTGATCGCTTGTTGCGCCGTTAAATTCCAATCTAAAACGCCGACTAAAACATGCGCGACGTAATTAATAATACGGCTTCCGCCCGGCGAACCAACAACCAGACGTAATGAACCATCTGGTCCAAAAACCATTACTGGTGTCATAGAACTACGAGGTCGTTTTTTCCCTTCTACTCGATTTGCTATCAGTTTCCCATGACGAGCAGGAGACAAAGAAAAATCTGTCAATTGATTATTCAGTAAATAGCCATTGACCATCAACGTTGATCCAAACGCCATCTCAATAGACGTTGTCATCGATACGGCATTACCTTTATCATCAACAATTGAAATATGGCTGGTTGAAGGCATTTCAAATGAATCATCTTGAGCCCAACTTAGCGAAAGTGATGGCTGCCCTGCTACGGCCTTTCCCATGTCGGTTTGATTAATCAGTAACCGACGTGACTTAATATATTCATCCTTTAGCAATGCCGCAACGGGTACCGAAATAAAATCAGGATCAGCCATATAAACTTCTCGATCAGCAAATGCAAGCCGTGATGCCTGAGTAAAATAATGTAAAGCTTTTACACTATTCGGCTGATATTGACCAAGATGCCTGTCCTCCAACAAACGTAATATCTGCAAAAGTGCCACACCGCCAGAACTTGGAGGAGCCATAGAGCAAACTTTATACTGATGGTAAGGAGCACACACAGCGTGTCGCTGTTTTGCCTGATATTGATTTATATCCCGAATTGTCAATAAGCCTGGAGATACCACAGAATTTTGAACCGCTTGCGCAATTTTTGCTGCATTTTCTCCAGAATAAAAAGCTTTAATTCCTTGCTTAGCCAGCTTTTCATAGAAAGCCGCTAATGCAGGATTTTTTTTCAAAGTGCCCGCTTTTAACGGTTTACCTCCTGGAAAAAAATAGTCTTTAGTTCCTGGCATTTGATGTACACCGGGATTGAATTTTTTGCTAAGCAGTTTTTCCAATCTTGGAGAAACAATAAATCCATTGCGTGCCAGTTTAATAGCCGGTTGAAACAAGGTTTCCCATTTTAGTTGGCCATGTAACTGATGTGATTTTTTAAGTGCTGCCAAAACCCCCGGGACTCCAACTGACCGCCCGCCTACAACAGCTTTTATCCAGCTGACCGTTTTTCCATTCTCATCCAAAAAAAGGTTAGCGCTAGCTGTACTTGGCGCTGTTTCACGCCCATCGATAGTTGTTAGTTGATCTTTATCTTTATCGAAATGCATAATAAAGGCACCTCCCCCAATTCCTGAAGACTGAGGTTCCACCAAAGTAAGGACGGCCTGAATCGCAATTGCTGCATCGATGGAACTCCCCCCACGAATGAGTATCTCTTTTCCAGCTTTTGCGGCATAAGGATTAGCCGCTGCCACCATAAACTTTTGACCGCTAACTGATTGTTTTTGAGCGAGTCCGGTGGCCGCTTCTGGTTCACGATCTTCTCGTTTTTCTGTTTTGGCGTTTGATGTCAAAAAGACTAGAAATAATAATGCCAGAGAAGCGAAGTATTTTGTGTTTTTCATAACGGTTTTGATTTCTCTTTGTTTGTATTGCACGGTTTTCTGTTTTCGGTTACAGCAGCATGTAATTAGCATTAATAAGCTCGGCTAAAATTCACTAACCAACACCGCCCCAGATGCTTGCATTTCACCCAGATCAAGGTGTTTTTTATCTTTTAGGAAAAAACTGGCCTTTTTTTGAGAGGTTAACTGATAGCTTAATTGCTGCTTGCCGAAAACTCTGGACTGATGGAAATCTATCACCAAATAAACCATTGCCAACAGTTCCTCTTTTGAACTAATTTCAGATTGACTAATATCCATTATCGATAAAGAGGCGTCAGTATGCGCCGATACGCCGTTAGCAACATCAAACTCGCTACGAATTATTTGATGGCGCAAGTTAATTATAACATCTCGAAATTCACGCCATTCCTCATCGCTATTTAAAATTAAGAAAGTTCCATTGTTCACATGAAATATTTGGGTTTGTGAGTCTGTCTTTTGTCGTAAACTCACTGAAACCTTTGCAACTAATTCTGTTGCCGCTAGAGGGCCACGATTTTTATGAATTTTTTCATAGTCAGCTATTTCGAAAATGGCCAATGCTTTATAGCCAGAAAACACAACTGATGATTCAACATTCGATGGCGTAACGAAATTTATTTTATCAAGCTGTTCTAAATAACTAATACGATAAAATCCGGTTGTCGCATCACGATACTTTTCCACATCCAATTTAAGTTTGTCGACTTCGATCGTTTTGCTCAGAGAATTAACTTCGCTTTCTTTATTCTGAAGTTCAAGTTTAAGGTTTTCGTTACCCGCTCTCAACTCTTTAACCCTTATTGTTTCCATTTTTATTTTAGTGTCCATTTTAGTAATACGACTTCTATAAAGCTGTGCAACAAACATCAGGCTCGTCGTAAATAAAATAACTATGAAAATCGCAATTAGAATATAAGCTTCTTTGCTACTCCAAAAACTAGTTTTCACTTCAATATCTAATCGGCGCAATTGACTCCACTTCTGCCCCGCTATCTGAGACTCAATATCAAGTTGGTAATTTCCTTCTGGTAAACTTGCTATAAATAACTTGCGGTTAACTCCCAGATAATTCCATTTGTCGTCTAAACCCAAAATTCGATACCGGTATCTTTGAGTCCCTGACTTATCAAAATTAATATTGACCACTGAAATATCGATAGCAGCTTCATCACTGTATTGAATCACCGACGGATTACTTGAATGATTCAGTTTATAAACATCGACGACTCTGTTTCCGACTTTTACTTCGGAAAATAAAACCCTATTATTTTTAAAAGAAGATATGTTGGTAATAGGATTAATAATTGTTATACCGTTTATGCTACCAAAATAAAGTTTACCCTCATTGTCTGAAAAATAGGCTCCAGTATTAAATTCATCGCTCGATAATCCGTCAATACTACTAAATACATCCATATGAGCAGTATTGTCAACGTACCTTACTAAACCGCGAGTGGTACTAAGCCAAAGCTGTTGAGCTTGGTCTTCCAGGATCCCGTAAATCGCATTATTTGGTAGTCCTTCATAAGTCGTAATTCTTTCAAAATAAAATATATCCTTATCTAGTTTAGAGCGATTCACTCGATTTAAACCATCCGCTGTTCCCACCCACAGAAAACCCTGACTATCCTCATACAAAACTTGCACATTGTCATTCGATAGGCTCTGGGCATTTTCCTTATCGAATTGGAAATGTTGCCATTCGTCCTGCTCGACCTGGTAATGTATTAGTCCGGCGTAACCTCCGATCCAGAAATTACCAAATTGATCATCGATAATCGATGAAATCGATATACTAAAGTTTGAAAAAGTGTCCGGCAACTTATGAGTTAGGTCCGTCATTTCAACTCGCAATTCTTCACTTTCAACCTCAATTCCAGTTACCTTTAGCAAACCATTTTCTGAGCCAATCCAAATATTTCCTTGATGGTCTTCATGAATTCTTGTTACGTTATCTAGTCGGTTGATATGCTTACCGTCAACTATGAAGCGTGCTTTTATAGGTTTTTTATGCTTTAGGTCGAGGATAATCAAATCCTTCAGTGTGCCAACCCACAGCCGGTTGGCATGGTCAATCAATAGGCTATACACATATTCGTCATAAATTAATTTTGAGTTTGTAAGGGGTTTTGATATTTTTCCGGTTAGTAAATCGTACTGGATCAGTCCTCCACCGTAACTCGCCAACCATAGGTTTTGTTGTTGGTCTTTTTCGATTCCATGAATAGTATTATTATTACCAAAATCGATTACATCGGTTCGAGTCAAAAGATGTTCAAATTGATGTTGATTAGGATCTAGAATATTGACACCACCACCATATGTCCCTAACCAAATAAGGTCCTGATCATCCAGATAGAGCGAAATGACATCATTGGACGACAAGCCATCTTCTGCAAACGTTTGCCGAGAATATCGTTCAAATATTTCTTTATTACTGTTATAGGAATTGAGTCCCTTAGAAGTTGCTATCCATAAGGTGGAGTTGTTATCTATTAGCAAATCATTGATTGTATTATCACTGATTGAATTGGGATCTGCTGGCTGATTGGCATACTCTGTTAAAACCCCTGACTTTAGATGATATCGATATAAACCACTACCTGTACCAATCCAAAGAAGATCCTTTTGAATTTTTATCACGCTTAATACACTATTGTGCAAAAATTGGAGGGGCTGTTTATTACATAAATTTGCCAAACTATTGTCACTCTTATCGACTCGATAAATACAGTTTGAGGATGCTACAAATAGATAATCGGTTGATTCAGCAAATGATGTTATTTCTTCTTCCAGACTCTTACCGCTGGAAGATAAAAAGGGAACTATCTGGTTTTGGTCTCTGTCGACAAAAAACAATCCGTTATCGGTTGCAACCCAAACAACTGAATTATTATCGAGATGAAAACTTGAAATGCTCGTTTTTAAGTCTGCGTTAAAAACGGTGTGATCGGTAAAAGACTGATCGACTGGATTATAGAAACTCAAGCCAGATACTGTTCCAACCCAAATACCGTAACCCGGTTCTTCTATCAGACTAACAACCCAGTTTTCGTGAAGCGAATTATCATTTCGGTGATCGTGGCGAAAGGTCTTAAATTCATAACTATCAAAACGATTTAAACCATCTTCAGTTGCCAACCAGACGTAACCGTCACTATCTTGAATAACATCCTTAACGACGCTTTGTGACAATCCATCTGCCAAAGAAAGACGTTGAACCTTAAACGCCTTTTGATATCGATAATCCTGTATGTCGGCATATGCCAAACAAGTCATTAAGCTATTGATTACCAATATTGCCAACAGGAGAATTAATCGAGATTTTAGCAGAACAAATTTCCCTGGCATGTTTCCCATTAATCCCTATGGTTTGACGACTTGAATACAATTTTACTAAATTTTTCTGGCTTAAAGCCTTTTTTATCAGAGTAGAATTCAGCGATTTTTTTCAGGTCCTTATCGCGATCATCGGTCAAATATAATAATGGTCCCCAACCAATTCGTTTAGTATCTACATCAAGAAAAGCTGTTTGAACTGGGACATTAGCTTTACGAGCAATATGATAAAAACCACTCTTCCAATGATCCAGGTAACTACGAGTTCCTTCTGGGGAAAGTGCAAAAACCATGGCATCTCTTACTAAAAACTCTTCAACAATTTTGTCTACAACATTATGAGCGCTTGTTCGCTTTACAGGTATCCCGCCAAGTTTTCGCAAAGCCCAACCAATAGGCCCAATAAAAATAGTGTGTTTGCCGATAAAGGAAACTTTTATTCGGAAGTGGTATTTGACCAAAACAAAAATAAAAAAATCCCAGTTGGAGGTATGTGGCCCAATGATAATGACATATTTTTTTAGTCGCGGTAATTCTCCAACCAAGCGCCAGCCAAAAACCCTTAATATAAAACCTGCTATTGCTGACAAATTTATGAACCGCCGACATTGTGGAGTTCAATACTGCTATCGCAGTCATCTCCATCATCGTCAATTAGCTCTATGCTAGTGGAATCTTTGGCCATGTCATTTCGTTCTATATCTAACCGTTCTAAATAGTTAGCATCGATACCGCCAGTAACATATTTGCCATCAAAAACCGAAGTGTCGTAACGAGTAATATCAGGGTTACCTTCACGGCAAGTATCAATTAAATCCTGTAATTCCTGGTAAATTAATTTATCTGCACCAATCAACTCCCCTATTTCTTGCTCAGTTTTGCCATGAGCAATCAATTCTTTTGCTGACGGCATGTCGATACCATAAACATTTGGGTATCTAACTGGCGGAGATGCGGACGCGAAGTAAACTTTGTTCGCACCTGCGTCACGAGCCATTTCCACGATTTGTTCACTGGTTGTTCCTCGAACAATGGAATCATCTACCAACAGGACATTTTTCCCTGCGAACTCTAGGTCGATGGCGTTAAGTTTTTGGCGAACAGATTTTTTGCGCACTTCCTGTCCAGGCATAATGAAAGTTCGTCCGATATATCGATTTTTTACGAAGCCATGACGAAGTTTAAGATTCAATTTGTAGGCCAATTGCATCGCACTTGTGGTTGAAGTATCTGGTATAGGTATAACCACATCAATATCGTGCTGTGGCCAGTCTTTCATAATTTTATCCGCTAATTTTTCCCCCATACGTAATCTTGATCGATACACCGAAATATCATCGATAAACGAATCAGGACGGGCTAAATAAACATGCTCAAAAATACACGGAGCCGGTTCTTTTATTTCTGCACACTGCTGACTATGTAGTTCGCCATTCTTATCGATAAATATGGCTTCTCCCGGTCTAACATCTCTAACCAGAGTAAAACCCAAAGCATCCAAGGCAACACTTTCTGATGCCACCATATATTCGTTTACACCGTTAACCACTTTTTTCCCAAAAACGGCTGGACGAATTCCATAAGCATCACGAAAGCAAACCATACCGTTACCCGCGATCAAAGCTACCGCTGCATAGGCTCCTTTACAACGGCTGTTCAGTTTTTCAACAGCCTTGAATACCACATCAGGCGTTACATCACCCGTTTGACTTTGCTGCATTTCGTGGGCGAAAATATTCAGTAAAATTTCTGAATCAGAACTGGTATTTATGTGCCGTCTGTCGGTATTCCATAATTCCTTTTTCAATTCGGCTTTGTTAGTCAAGTTTCCGTTGTGAGCTAAAACAATACCATAAGGCGAGTTGACATAAAGCGGCTGCGCTTCTGCCGAGCTAGAACAACCTGCGGTCGGGTATCGAACGTGTCCAACACCAACGTTGCCTTGTAAGCGATGCATATGACGAGTATGAAAAACATCCTTTACTAAGCCATTGGCCTTACGCAAAAACATTTTACCGTCCTGCAAGGTAACAATACCGGCTGCGTCCTGACCTCTATGCTGTAAAACCGTCAAAGCATCGTACAAGCCTTGATTAACTGGGGATGAGCTATAAATACCAACAATGCCACACATGTTCTGACAACCTTATAAAATTATAACGAAAGCTTTGTGTGTAAATCGATCTGTGCAAATTAAAGCAGGATCTAATTTACCTAACTGAATGGTCATTATTCAACCAATCTTTCGACTGAATAACTAAGATTCATTTTTTAATGATAACCGCGAAGTAACTCCCGGCAGAACGTCATCAACCTGGTCGTAGAACCAGTTGCCGAGCAGCTCGACGTGTGGGATCAATTTAGACTTCACCCACCATTTATCCTGCTCAACCGGGGTGAATTCTCTCAATAACAAAACGGCTACTGAGACTAAAAGCACACCTCGCAACGCGCCGAACGCCATACCCATGATTCTGTCCGTACCACTCAATCCAGCTTTTTCGATAAGCTGGCTTAAAATATAATTAATCAATCCGCTGATGGTGAGTGTCAGTACAAATAAAGCAGCCCAAGACACGGCGTATCTGAGGCTTGGTGTATCGATGCTAGATTTGAGTAATACTGAGAATTCTTGATAAAAGCCTTTGGCAACGAAAAAAGCAAGGATCCAACCAGCTAATGACAAGGCTTCACGGACGAATCCACGTAACAAGCTGATGCCTGCTGAAAGCCCAATGACGATTAATATAGCCCAATCTATCCACTGCATAGGAGGTAATATTCTGATGGTAGGTGATTTGGCTCGAATTTTACCAAATATGATCGCGCTTTGGTAACTTATTTAAACAAGTTTGACTGATGATCAATGCTTGATTGGATCAAAAGGCTTAAGTATTGCGTCGCTTTCACTCAGTTTACTAACGAGTGCAAGTGCCTTTTGAGCATCCTTCTTCTCTATGTAGGGACCAACAAAAACTCTGATTACTCCAACATTTCCGGAAACCACTTTGCGCCGATAAGCCTTATAATTATTTTGCTTTAATCTACTAACCATTTTTTTTGCATTTGTCAGTTTAGAAAAACTAGCCACCTGGATTACCCATGCCGCATCCTGGTACTTTTCGCTAATCTTGGTGGGTTTCAGTTTTACAACTGCCGTATGTTTGTTATTTGCCCTACTATCTTTAATATCTAGGTTGTCTATTTGCTTAGTCTTACGTTCGGTCACTTTTGGGCTATCAAGTGACTGATTGACTTGTTCAGATGGCGTTTCAGTTTCAATTTTAATTGGTTTGTCAGTTGTATCTTGTTGGTTAACCGATTGTTTAGCTTTCGTTTTTTGGTTGGCGACTAACTCATCTATCTTTTTTATATCTACACGATAATTGGCCAACTCTTCAGGTTGAGCAGGAATTTTACTTTCAAAGGTACCACTATGGTCTTTGTCTTTAAGAATTGCTGGTAAAAATATAATTGCTAAAGCGATCAGAACCACGGCACCGATAATGCGCTGTTTTAGGCTATTTTCCACTAAGTTATCTCTATCTCAATCCAGTAATGGTTAGACTAACAATTTTTGTTCTAATAATGAAGTAACTATACCTTCATTTTCAAGTCTGTCGTCATTATTGGCTGCGTGCAATTTTGTACCAGAATAATTGACTTTGCTAAATAAGCGCTCTTTTTGTAACTACCTTGCGGTATTCTTCCCAAATACTTAGAAAATCATCTCCTATAAGGCAATTTTCTTTTTAATTCATTTATGTTGCTTTTTACAACTAATTCTTCCTGATTTACAAAATTTGAGATCGCTCGCCTAAATTGCTCATCATTTATCCAATGATAGGAGTAGGTTTCGATAGGTTCAAAGCCTCGAGGTATCTTATGTTCTCCTTGGGCGCCAGCATCAAAATGATCAAGGCCCTGATCGATGCAATACTCTATGCCTTGATAATAACAGGCTTCAAAATGTAAGAATTCAAACTCAGCGGATGCCCCCCAATAGCGTCCATACAATACATTTTTGCTCTTGAAAAACAGCGAAGCAGCAATAACATCGGTCTCCAAAGATGCGACTACCATCATAAGATCAGAAGCCATTGTACGACCGATGGTCTCGAAAAAGCTTTGGTTAAGATAACCAGTATTGCCACTTCGCTTAGCGTAAGTTCGCTGATAAAAATAATAAAACCTTTCCCAGAGCGCCTGGGTAATATTGCCCCCTTCAACAACACGCAATTTAACGCCTGAATCGGCTACGATTCTTCGCTCCCTTTTTATGTTTTTTCGTTGCTTCATTTTGCAGCCAGCCAAAAATTCCGAAAATGACCTGTAATGTTTGTTAAACCAGTGATATTGCATTCCAGATCGCTGCACCAGATCAGAGTTTTGCTTTACGGTCGATAGTTCATTTTCTGGAAACAATAAATGCCAGGAGGAAATATTCTGTCTTTTCGCAAAATTTACAAGCTGCTCTATCATCAGCGGTTGTAAGCTCTCTCGATACTCCGATTTAATACAGAGTCTTTCGCCTGCGCACGGCGTGAAAGGAATAGCACTAAGTAGTTTTGGATAATAATTAAGCCCCGATTGATGGAAGGCATTGGCCCACTGGAAATCAAAAACATATTCGCCATAGCTGTGACTCTTGATATACGCGGGCGCAAGAGCAACAATCTGCTTATTTAAATAGACGATGAGATGATTTGGCTGCCATCCTGTATGTAGGTTGACACAACCGGAAGATTCCAGGGCATGCAAATACTCATATTGAATAAAAGGGAACCCCCCATCAACAAGCGAATTCCACTCTCGTCGGTTGATCTGTTCAATAGATGTTAGGAATTTAAACTCAAAATTGTTAGTATCCATTCTTATACCCGTGCTACCTCAAAATGCAGATTCCAGCAAGGCTATAAGCCACCATATTTGAGGCATGGAATTTTAGGGTTAGTCATTCTAACTCAAAATTTCATTACGAAGAAGATGGTGGCTTATAGCCTTGCCCTTCGGGTGCTCAGCTAAAAAGCCTGCACCGCGTTACAACTCTTGGTAAGGACTAGCCATTGCCTTCGAGTTGCTCCTTGTTCAGGCTGTTTAGCTGAACACTGGAACCTGCATTTTGAGGTAGCACGGGTATAATACAAATCACCCTCTTTGCGAAAACGAATAAATCAATGAACAAAAGCATAATTACAAACTCTCTGGCTGTCGGATTAATTTTCGTGGGCCATTATACTGCTAATAGTCTAATATTTACGATTGGTCTTTTTGCCTTTTCCGGTGCCATAACCAATTGGCTGGCAATCCACATGTTATTTGAAAAAGTTCCCGGATTGTACGGTTCGGGAGTGATCCCGTCCCGTTTTGAAGACTTTAAGGCAGCCATACGTAGCATGATGATGGAGCAATTTTTTAGCCAACAAAACCTTGACAGGTTTATGCAAGACTCCGGAAGTCGAGAAGTAGAGCTAGTATTGGCACCAGTGATAGAGCAAGTCGACTTCTCTCCGGCTTTTGACAAGCTAACTATAGTGATTATGCAATCATCCTTCGGCAGCATGCTTGGAATGTTCGGAGGTGAAGAAGCATTGGTGCCGCTTAAAGAACCCTTTATTAAAAACATGAAAGAGTATCTGGTCGATATGACACACTCACCTGATTTTCATGAGATTCTCAAACAAGAAATGATACAACCGGACATTACCGATGATATACGAGACAAAGTTTCTATCATCATCGAAAAGCGTCTGGATGAATTAACCCCTGAAATGGTCAAGCAAATTGTGCAACAAATGATCAAGAAACATTTAGGCTGGTTGGTCGTTTGGGGAGGAGTTTTCGGCGGTATGATTGGTGCTTTGTCCACACTTGTGCCATAACGAAAAAATGACTCGTCAGCATTTAGTCAGATTCTTCGTTAGACCGATACTTCAGAGTGAGTCCCGTTAGCATATTTCTTAGAAACTGATTTCCGCACTCTCGATAATTGCGATGGTCCGGCTTACGGAAAAAAGCACTAGTTTCCGATTTAGAAATACGAAAGTCCGACAAAGCTAATATGGCGATCAAATCATCAGCTTTTAATGAAAGTGCTATTTTTATCTTATTGACAATAATATTGTTATTTAGTTTTTGTTTTTTACTCAATGCGACTCTTTCCGCTTGTTGCAATTCTTTTTCGCCATCTCGACTTCCGCGTTTAAACACAATTAGTCCGTCAAGAAAAATTGTCAAAATATAATCGGGCAAAGGTACGAAATTCTTATCATCATCCTTGAGCAGGTAACTTTGCAGTTCAATCGGTGTGAGCTTAAAATTGACCTTGGATAAAATATCCAGTATCAATTTATCGCTTAGCGTCAGGGCGTACCTTAGTCTTCTTAGGCAGTAGTTATTCATGGTTAGTCACTTCTGTAGTCTGAATATTTATCTCGTCCTTAGCCTTAAGGTAAACGCTTTGGGATTCCTCACCGAACTCGATTACCAGCTCTCCCTTTTTTATCTTTTGAATGGTTTTCTCAGTCCACTCCGCGACATTCGGTTGAGAATCAGTATCCGATAAGTTTGAAACGACCCACTCCCTAGCCAAGGAGTATACGGCGTCACTGGATAAGTCTGAGTAGCTAATCAGCATAGCAAATCCTATATAATCAGATGTATATTGCTTAATATATTAGTAGGTAATTATACATGAGCTTAATTTAAATAAAGTATTTTTCTGAGAGAACTTGAGGTTACATCTATGCTTTGTCATACAAATATCAACAATCTGCTAATTTGATAAATATTTAAGATAGGAACGACAATTCCTCTTACAATAAAAAAGGCCACCCTTGCAGGTGACCCTTTTTTGATTGGCGCGCCCAGAGAGATTCGAACTCCCGACCAACTGGTTCGAAGCCAGTTACTCTATCCAGCTGAGCTATGGGCGCATATTTGGCACAGGCGTAATCTAACCGAATGAGCCTTGGGACTCAAGACATTTCTAAAATAATTCGAACAATTTCATTTTTAAGCCACTTACGATTATAATCAAACTAAATCCGTTCTCTTTATCCCCACATGAATCTGACAGAATTAAAACAAAGTATTAAAATACTAGCCGGCGAATTTGGGTTCCAGCAAATATCGATCGCTAATATCGATACCAGTGAATTTTTTCCTGATTTCAAACAATGGGTATCCGATGGTTATCACGGTGGAATGTCTTTTTTGGAAAGGAATCAGTCGTTACGACAAAATCCTGATGAACTTCATCCCGATACCTGCCGAATTATTTCGTTAAGATACAATTATCTTCCCGATTCAGCTAAATTTGCGCAAGTGCTCGAAGATCCAACTCGCGCCAATATTTCTCGTTATGCACTTGGTCGAGACTATCACAAACTGATCCGCAAAAAATTGCAAAAGTTAGCCAGTTCAATTTCAGAATTATGTGATTCTTTTGAATATCGAGTTTTCGTCGACAGTGCCCCGGTATTAGAAACCAGTTTTGCAAATAAATCAGGACTTGGATGGAAAGGCAAGCATACTTTAATCATCAATAGAGATGCAGGTTCCTGGTTTTTTCTCGGTGAAATATTTATTAATCTCGAATTGGAAGTGGACGAGCCAGTCGAAAACGAATGTGGCAAATGCACCTCTTGCATAAATCTATGCCCTACTGGGGCAATCATTGCGCCCTATAAAGTTGACGCGACAAAGTGCATCTCCTACCTCACTATCGAAAACCAGTCTGCTATTCCTATTGATCTTAGGACAAAAATGGGTAACAGGATATACGGATGTGATGATTGCCAACTCGCATGTCCCTGGAATCGATTTTCGGCGACGACTGAGGACAAAGCTTTTACTAGCCAGAATGGGCTTGATAGCGTTTCTCTACTTTCATTGTGGATGTGGACTGAGCAAGATTTTTATAAGAAACTGGAAGGCAGTCCTATCCGCAGGATAGGATATCAAAACTGGCTAAGAAATATCGCTGTTGCACTTGGAAATGGCGAATATTCATCCGCAACATTAAAAGCACTTGAAGAGAAAAAATTGCACGCAAACTCGATGGTTTCAGAACACATCGAGTGGGCGATTAGTCAACTTAAAAATCGCTCTGAAAACTCTAAACAAATTTCTACTCAAACCACAAAACTCATTCGGTCGATCAAGAAAATGATGCCTCGAGACGCTTGACCAATGTGGATAATATGTATCTATTCAGTCACTAAATTGGGAAGTTATTTCCACCTTCAGGATTTTCGGGGTATTCAGGCCTTTCGACCTCTCCCTAGCCCTCCCCTTCCAAGGGGAGGGGCTTTATCCCCTCTCCCTCTGGGAGAGGGCTGGGGAGAGGGTTCTTTTAATTTTGCTGAAAAGTTACAATAATATTTTAATATAGCCAAGGTTATATTCAGTCAGTCAGCTACTTTGCAGCTAATACTTGTTCAATTAAAGTAGCCAGCCATGCGCCATTTGGTTGGCCTTTTTTATCCGCTATTACCACCGCGTTAGATAACATTTCAACGGCCATTGGAAAATTTCCTTGCTCAGAAGCCAATTCAAATTTTTGCTGAAAAACTTTTTCGGGCCTGGCCAAATAATTCGATAACACCTGCCCTAATTCCTTAGATAACTCGGTCGCAAGATTATCCATAATCTTAATATCAGACGGTAGATTCGCGTCTACATAGGATTGGTGGAACGAGCCTTTTTGAAACTCGTTAGTTGATTCACCTTGATGTTTAGCTTCTTTGGTCAAATTGTCTGTTAACAGGACTTTTTGAGTGAGTGGCTCAACAATTCGAAAAGCAACTTCAACGACTGCAATCTTGCGAATATGTTCAACACGGATGGTAACATCTTCCATAATTTTCTCTTCGACATATTGAGTCGGCGCGTCTCCCCTTTTACGTTTTTTCCACTTGGCATATTCTTCAGTTTCTGTTTTGCTGGTACCTGTTTGTACATTCAGACTGCGTTGCCCCTGATTTTTTGAGGTTTCTATCGCGGCCTGTAATACTTCACCGTCAATACTCAGTGCAACTCCTGAAAACTGGTCGCCCTGAACATTGCTTATATCTGTCACAATTTGGAGTTCACCCGCGAGTTTTTCAAATAGAATCTTCTCCAGTTTACTTGCTACCCGTCGGCCCACAGAAGCAACTACTGAATTAGATGACAATACTTCTTTAAATTCAGATACGGCTAATTTGGTTGTGGCCCGATTAGAGATTTCATCTACGACCTTAGCCATATTTTTTTCGAGAGTCGGGTATGCCGGATCAAATTCTTTGATTACATTTAACAAAGCTAATTTTTGTCCGTTTGCATCTTGCAGTAAATTGGCTTTTTGCATAATTAGATCAAGAAATTTTTTCTCTTGAATGAATCCTCTTGAATTCAATGCCAATTTTTGTTGTATGTCCCTCGCCCGTTTAAATTCCGTATATGCCGTATAGAGATCATTTTTGTTATAGGACGTTTGTGCATTGCCTGCAAAATAATTGGCCAAAAACAGAATATTTCTTTCCATTTTTTTACGAATTTGTAACATAATTGGTTTATCTGCTATCTCAACAAATGCTTGGTAGGCTGATTCTGGTTTACCATTTTCAAGGGCTGTTCTGAACTCCTGCTCAAAAAGAGCGGCCTCACTTTGCGATAACAACGACTCAAACTGAATATTCCCGGGGTCTAAACTAATTCCTTTTTGGGCAGACTCTAGCGCAATATTATACATTCGTCGCTTATACGCATCTCGGCCACTACTAGAGAGCTGTTTGATTGCCTCAGATAAATCCTTGGAATAATTCATATATTCAGGCTGACCCTCTCCAGCCAGAATTGCTGATTTTTTTAGCCAGGACATCTTTTCGACAACTTTATTTGAAAGGTTACCCGCTTTGGCAATTGCGTCACCAATTTCAAAATTGGTTTTATCCAGTGCTTGTTGGACCATCGGCAAAACGAGTTTATACCGGTTTGGATCCCACTGTTGCATGTTTGTAATTGATTTTTTTAATTCATCCAAAGTCGTTCGATCGACCATTGCATATTCAGTTTTTTTATTTGCCAAAGTATCAGTGACCAATGCGACGCGGTCCTGAACCAGCAGTTGAGCGATTTTGGACTGAATTTGAATAAATTCCTCCGCGCTGGAACCTCGACTCTCTGCGGCTAATTTGCCAGCCTGATCATACAATGATTCTAGGGTTCCATTGTTTTTGGCTAGATTTATGTCCGCAGGACCAATAACAGCTTTTTTCGCACCGCCGCAGGCGATAAGGCTGACAAAGAAAACGATTGCCAGGCAGTTGATAAGTATTCGGTTCATTATATTGCTCACTTGTATCATTGTATTTTGATCGGTTAGTCGCTATTCAGCTGACATTATTTTTGGCAACTCGCTGAAAAGTTACATCGGCAAACTCATTGCTCATTGTACATAGTTCCCTTATCAAATTTTGCTATTTCCATCAAGGAATTAATATTCCTGGTCTTGCTGTTCGTCCTCAGGTGCGTCTTCGCCTGAGTCAATTTGTGGTGGTTCTGACTGTTGTTGCTGAACTGACTTTTCAACTTCTAAAGCCGTATCACTAGAAAGATCACTCCCTGACTCTTTGGCGCTTTCGATCATTTGTTCAGAACTATTTTGCAGGTCTTGTGTACCTACTTCATTCTGCTCTTCTGGAACAGTCAGATTCATTTCTGCTGCCACAACCATTTCGTCAATTTTCACTAGATAGCTCTCAATCAGACCATGCTCCGGATCGAAACCTCTTAATTTAACTAGCCATTGTCTTGCAGGAGTTTCAAGCTGATTGGAAAGAGCAACTTCAATATTGTCAGTGATAGTTTTTTCGATATTTTTGATCCCATCGATGGCTATTGCGTCACGATTATCAATTTCCAGCGCAGACTTAAACTTATCTAAAGCATTGTTTCCCACTGGTTCAACTAAATTACCCTGCTCTACCAGTGAACTTGCGGTGTCCAATATGCTTTGCAGACGCATTTGAATCATGGGGTCGGCTAATTTATCCTGTCGTATTTTTTCTTGCTGCTTTTTTTCGTCTGCTATTGCCTGCAGGCGCTTTTTTTCTTTGAGTCTTTCTGCAAAAAGTCGTTTTGCTACGCTAACTTTGTTCTCCAGCTCTGAAAAATCTTCACTGATATAGGGTATCGTTTTAAGCCGAGCCAGATAACTCCTCGCTTTCAAGAACTTTTTATCTTTCACCGCTTTATCAATTAATATTTTGTATTTCTCGGCGACTTTAAAAAGACCGTCTTTAGCTCTAGTATTTTCAGGATCTAATTTGAGCACTGATTCAAAATAATAAATAGCATTGTCCTTAACTGGCGCACCTAAACGATTTTCTTCAAAAGCGAGTTCACCATATTGGAGATTATCCACACGTTGTTTTGCAGTCTCCTCCCGTCGAGAAATATTGCTGTCATAGGTTCTTTTGTAATCGGCGACTATCCGTTTAATCGAGTCTAATTGTCGATTGTCATGATCACCAGACTCCACCAATTTTAACCAATCATTAGCATTATTAAATTGATCATCTTTAGCAGAAGATTTAGCCTCTTCGAGAGCAATTGCAATAATATTATTTTTTAATCGAATAATATTTTGGTTGGTTGGATCCAATGATTTAGCGGTGGTTAAATGAGCCAGGGACTGTTGTATATCAGCAAATTCATGGGGAGAATACTGCGCTAACGTGTCGGCTTGCAGGATCAATTGGTTGACCCGATCTGTTTCAGTGGCATTTTTCTCGGTTGGTCGCGAATTTGTTTTTCTTTCAACATTGCCAGAATCTTGCAGTTTACTTTGTTGTGTTTTGTTATTTTGATCAACCGTCTTCGGATCGACTATTATCTCTTTGTTCTGATCGTCTATCTTGGCGACGTTCAAGCCAAGTATATCTTTAGCTTGAGGTAACCAATTTGCTCTTAAAACATATCCTGCTGAGATTGCTATCACCAAAACAAACAGGCTTGCAATCAAAGGTACTCGACTTTTTGTCTCTGGCAAAACATTGATACGTTGATCAACGTGAAAATTATCATTTAGCTCGAAAGACTCATCGCTAAAATCATCTCGTCTTCCAGACTTGGATTCTACTTGAGGAACAGAGCGTTTAGTTGTTGTTTTTTTACCGCTTTCCGCCTGTTGACCGCCTGTGAGATAATTTTTGATGGCTAACGCCAACTCTTGTCCCGTCTGAAATCGTCCATCAGGGTTTTTATCTAACAACCCATCTATTAACCACTGAAAATGGTTAAGCCTGGCAGGTAATTGAGGCACCGGTTTGGTCACGTGTTGAATACAAACCGAGACTGAGTCTTCACCATAAAAAGGGACTTTGCGTGTCATCATTTCATACAATATGATGCCCAGGCTGTACAAATCTGAACGACCATCGAGCTTACGGCCCCGGCATTGTTCCGGACTCATATACTCAGGCGTTCCGATTAGTTTGCCTGTTTGGGTCATTTGAGTGGAAGAATTTGATGCTTTGGCGATACCAAAGTCTGTTAATACCGGTTGATCATCGTCATCAAACAATATGTTCTCAGATTTAACGTCCCGATGAACATAGCCTTTTTTGTGCGCAAAATGTAATGCTTGGGCTAATTTTGCAATAATTGTCAGGGCTTCCTTTGCCTTTAGACCCAGTGCTATTCTGGACTTAAGCTCTTTGCCTCGCATATATTCCATCGCAAGATAATAAAAGCTACCACTTTCACCGACATCATAAACCGTTACTATTCTGGCGTGCGACAATTTGGCGACGATTTTAGCTTCTCTAATAAATCGTTCACCAAATGTTGGATCGGCAGCCAAAGCCGGAGACATGACCTTTAACGCAACTTCTCGATCAAATCCTTGTTGGATAGCCAGATAGACGGTCGCTTGTCCACCGACACCCAAGGTTTTGATTATTTTATAACCTGGTATTTCTATTGCGCTCACTAAGGTTTATTCCATCGTCAGATAAGACTATTTATTATTATAATCAAAAACTTAAGCTTCAGATCATCTATCGGGATATAGTAGCAAAGGAAAGCGGTTGTTTGTATCAATAATCACAATTTAGATGTATAAAAACTGATATGTTTAGATAATCTGGACCAATATCACAAATTTTCGTCACTCCGCGTATGTATATGACTTATACTTGACAAGCATGCTCAGCAAGGAGGATATTATGCGAACTCGCACAGGAGAAGCAGCCAGGCCATGGTTTAGGTCAGATCGTTATTACCACACAGGTGAAGGCTGGTGGTTTATGACAAGAGAAAATCAGGAGTTAGGTCCTTTTAACTCCCAGAATGAAGCAGAAAACGAACTGGTTTTATATGTACGGCAAGTTAATCAGGTTGGTAATATTCCTTCAAGAGGATACTGATTTACCCCTTTCAGCTTCATCATCAGTTACAGCCCGGTGAGTCTTTTGGGATGGCCCGCCATACTTTCTGACGCGTTATTGCTAGATCACTTTTTCGTAGATCACTTTTTAAAGGTTAATTATCAACTAGACGGTTGATTATCCTTGCTGCTGCAATCATCCCAAAAGTAGCGGTAACGGTTACACCGGCTCCCAGTCCCTGAGCGCAATCTAAGCGCGCACTCCCTTCTCTTGTTTGCTTTTCATAACTGACGCTGCCATCAGGTTTTGGATATGTAAGTTGTTCGATTGAATAGACGCATTCGACACCAAAGCGGCGTTTAGGGTTCTTGCTGAATCCGTGATTTCTTCTCAGCTCATTTCTAACCTTGGCTGAAAGAGGATCTTGCCATGATCGGCTTAAATCACCGACTGTAATTTTGAGTGGATCTTTTTGGCCGCCGGCTCCTCCAATACTAATTATTCGTATTTTTTGACGTTTACAATAAGCAATCATAGCGGCTTTTGTTCTCGCATTATCGATTGCATCGACCACATAATCGGTGTTTTTATCAATATAATCAGCAAGATTGTCCCTGGTGATAAAATCTGTCACAGGCAACACTTCGCATTCAGGATTAATCAGTTTAATTCTCTCAGCCATCACTTCAACTTTTAAATGGCCTGTTTTATCGTCCGTCGCATGAATTTGGCGATTAGTATTAGTGACACAAAGATCGTCTAAATCGATTAATATCATTTTGCCAATGGCGGTGCGAGCCAATGCCTCAGCTACCCAGCTTCCTACACCACCTATCCCAACTATCGTGACGCAAGATTGACTGAGCTTGTCAAAACCTGTTTGTGAGTAAAGTCTTTTTGTTCCGCCAAATTTATACTGCATATTATTTTCTAAATAGTTGGTTTATTGTTAATAAATTGAGTTGTTGGTCTACACGGGGATTATATACCCATCCCACCTCAAAATGCTTGACGCTACTCATTAGACCAGATAAATTATCTAGATTAACTTAGCGCTATACTGCCTTAAAACCTATGGAGAACAAAGATGCCCCAATACCAGGCACCCGTCGAAGATATAAAATTTATTTTGCACGACTGGCTAAATGTAACCGAACTATATTCCAAACTTGGGTTGGAAGAAGCAGCCGACAGTGATTTAGTAAACGCAGTAATCGACGAAGCTGCAAAATTTGCAGAAACACAGTTGTCACCACTGAACCATTTGGGCGATCAACAATCTTGCCAATATGATAACGGCCAGGTCAAAACACCTGACGGGTTTAAACAGGCTTATAAACAGTACTGCGATGCAGGATGGGCCTCTCTTCGATTTTCACCAAAATACGGCGGCCAGGGCTTACCACCATCACTTGCAATTAGTGTATCTGAGATGAATGCGGCAGCGAATACCTCCTGGAGCATGTACCCCGGTTTAACTCACGGGGTGATATCGGCATTATCTGCCCATGGAAATGATGAATTAAAAGACGCTTATTTACCAAATCTTATTCAAGGCCGTTGGACCGGGACTATGTGTCTGACAGAAGCCCATTGTGGTTCTGATTTGGGTCTGCTAAAAAGCAAAGCGGAGCCAGCCGGTGACAATCTTTTTAATATCAGCGGAACCAAGATTTTTATATCGGCAGGTGAACATGATATGTCGGACAATATTATTCATCTGGTGCTGGCCAGATTACCCGATGCACCAGCTGGTACACGCGGTATTTCTCTTTTTGTGGTTCCCAAAATACTGGATGGGGCTCTTGCCACACCCGACAACACAAATCCAACTGATAACCAAGTTAGCTGCGGTTCAATTGAACACAAAATGGGGATCAAAGCATCTGCTACCTGCGTTATCAATTTTGATCAATCCAAAGGATATATGGTTGGCGAGCCGAATAAAGGATTGAGTTACATGTTTACAATGATGAACTCGGCGCGACTCGCAACGGGTATTCAAGGTTATGCGATTGCGGATTTATCCAGAAGCGCATCATTAGACTACGCCAAAGATCGCTTACAAATGCGCTCATTATCTGGACCGAAGTTCCCTGAAAAACAAGCCGATCCAATCATTGTCCACCCGGATGTAAAACGTATGTTGCTTAGCCAGAAGTCACTGGTAGAAGGTTGTAGAGGACTCGCATTTTACGTAGCTACTTTAATTGATCAGGTTAAATATAAAGCCGATCCGAACGGAGCGGTTGAATTAAGACTCAGTCTATTAACGCCCATTTGTAAAGCGTTTATGTCTGAAGTTGGGTTTGAGTCGGCCAATCATGCCGTTCAAGTTTTGGGAGGTCACGGATATATTTCTGAGTGGCAGTTAGAACAACAGGTGCGAGATGCCAGAATAACCCTAATTTATGAGGGCACCAATGGCATTCAAGCATTGGATCTACTAGGCCGAAAAGTTTTAAGAGATCAGGCCAAAACATTGACTACCTGGGTATCTGAAATTAAGGAATTTGCTAAATCCCAGCTAGAGGATAATGAATTAAAAGATGCCGCTAACACCATCTCAGATCTTTGTGACCAGTGGTTAGAATTAACCCAACAAATCGCCACCAGAGCTCAGTCAAACATGGAAGAAGTCGGAGCCGCCGCTTTCGATTTTTTGATGTATTCTGGTTATATTTCCGTCGCGCATATTTTGCTTCAAATGGCAGCAACTGCACAAACAAGCGGCTGTTCAAAAGATTTTAGCTTAGCTAAAAAACAAACGCTAAGGTTTTTTGTCGACCGTATATTGCCTAGAACCAGTACCCACAAAGCGGCAATACTGAGTGGTTGTGAAAATTTGGAATGTAGTGAATTTGTTATAAATTAGTCAGCGCTGGTAAAAATTCGGTATCAGTCTGCTAACGACGATTCTCTACTGCAGATTACAAAGACAATACTTTTTTCACAAAAGGTATTGTCACTTTCCGTTGTTGGGCGATTGATTGGGCGTCTAATAACTCAATAATATCGATCAAATCACCCACTTCCCGAGAGGATCTGGCCAGAATAAACCGGGCGACTTCCGCACTAATTTCTAACCCTCGATGCTCCGCGTTTGAAATAACAAATCCAATCCGTTGTTGATCGGTTAAAATCTCTAGTTTATAAATTTCCATTGAGTTAAATCGAGATTGTAGGTCCGCCAATTGCAATGAAAAATTTTTGGGTGAATCTTCACAAAAAATAATAAATTGGCGATGTTTATGCTTGAGATTATTAAACAAATTAAACAGAGCTAGCTGCCAATAAGGTTCATCCAGTACTGATTGCAAAGAATCCAAACAAACTAGATCTGCAAACTCCAACCCCTCCAATACCTCAGGTGCTAAAGCCTCATTGTTTAAAGGAAAATAAGCTGCGATTAGATTTTTCTCCGAATACTCGCGACAAATGGCTTGGGCAAGATGCGATTTACCCACATTTGGACCTCCCCAGATAAAAATAAAATCGTCTTTTGAATGAGCTAAATTTTTCAGCTTTTGGCAAATTTGTAGATTACTGCCGGGATAAAAATTATCCAGTCTTGCTGTTCCATCCAGCTGAATATCGAGAGGAAGCTGTAACATGCTTATTTTTCTATTTGATTTTCAGACTTTCGTGCATTTAGATACTTTCGTCCCCAAACGAAACTGTAATGCAAAGTACTGCTGATAACCGTTAGATAAACGACTAAAACTAATGCAGGAATAACCGGCTCAGGGATTTGCTTGTAACCTAACGAAACTAAAATAACGGTCACCAGTAAAATCTGCGCAAGGGTGTTGAATTTAGAAATTAGACTCGGCTGCATATTAAAAGGACCGATCTGTTTATAATAAAAGTAGGCTCCAGCAATAATATAAATATCTCTAATGGCTACGCAGCTAAAAAGTAATAGACTAATTTTTTGATTAAGAGTCAAAATAGCCATAGTGATAACGAGAAGCGCTTTATCTGCGATGGGGTCAAGAATACTACCTAATCGACTCACCCAATTATATCGTTTGGCAAGGAAGCCATCTAGGGCGTCAGAGGATCCCGCTATAAAAAAAATAATCAACGCTGCTTGATATTCCTCTACCACCAAAAAATAAGACAGCGGAATGAGCAATAACAGCCTTATGGAAGTAATAATATTGGGTAGTTGTTTCCAATTCATCCCAGCCACCGATAATACAAATTTTGCAACTTCATTAATTGATTATCTTCTAAAGGATCCGGCTGGCTAACATCTTGAGATTGAAGTTCCTCTTTTTCAGTTTGCTCTGATGATAACGTGTCACTACTATCGTCTTGTTGTTCTTGTTCTTGCTGATCTTGAAGAGGAGAGTTTTCATTACTGATTTTAATCGCCAATGCCTCTGAATCTTCATCAACTTGCATCTTTTGGCTTAAACTGATCCCTTCAATAAGCGATTCGATTTGTCCTAGTAGAGTTAACCTGAAAATAACATTATATTGATCTATGTTTACGACATCGGTTCGTTTAATCGCCGATAGTTGATTTAAATATTTTTCCGCCGCCTTAAATTTTTTGAAATTATTGATCCCTGAGACATTCATCAAAATTTCATTTTTTTGACCAATCTCTTCAACCACACAGTATTTATTGCATAATAACTCTGCCAACTTGTCGACCATTTGAGCAATAACCTGTTGCGGTTGCTCCGCAGAAACCTCAAAACTTGATTGCGTCTGTTGGTTAATATAAGTAAATTCCCCGCTCCACTGTTCCCCGTTTTTTCTAACACGTCCTAGAATTACTGAATCGGCAGAATATCGTTGCGATGCCTGTAAAATAGTCGATGGAAATCTTCCCCATATGTCACTAATAGAAACAAGGAGTTCATCTTCTAAATCCATTAATGGAGAAATAACCGGTAAGCCTCTCCGAATCGCATTATCTTTAATGGTTTGGGTTAAGTTTTGTTTTTCGTTTTGCTCATTTATATCTTTACTATTTTGAGGCGTTTTTACATCGGTTTGATCTTTTAATATGCGTCTATTGAAGTCTTCTTCAACCGCAATCCATAAAATTGTCACTGGTCGACTTGCCCCCCACAACGTCATCTTGGAATCTCTTATGATGTTGTCAATCAATCGTGGTTCAAAATATAATGAGATAAGGTAGGGAAAATCACTAGAAGGGTCTTCAATCCGTGAATATTCAAAACTATGTAAATAGTTGGTGACTTTATTATAGACTTGTTGCACTTCGTAGCTTTGCAATATTGCCTGTGACCCGCTTTTTCGGATTAGCACTTCTTTAAAGCCTGCTAATGCAGCTTTCTTCCGAGCTTCTATACTCTGCGCTGAGACGGGCCATTTAACTAAGTAGAGATCGCTTACTTCCACAGCAACTGCGGCATTGATATACAGCAACAGGCCGACAAGGCAATAAAGGATCGAGTATTTAGGATGCAACATTTAACGCTATTTCATAGGGTAGTATAAGTATGGGTAAATGATAATCTAACTGCTATCGCTAACCAACCTAAAAATGGATTATATAGGACTTTGAAGTTAAATTTGGCTGTTTTGTCAGTCAGGGCTAACCAAATCATCGGAATACAGCATTTTTCCAGTTTCGTTAATAATGATTGCCGATACATCTGGCAATCGATTGACAAGTTCTAGTCCTTTTTCGGAACCAAGGACAAAAATACTGGTTGATAAGGCGTCGGCCATCGTCGATGTATTGGCTAGTATGGTAACACTTTGTGAGTTTCTGACTGAGTCGCCAGTTTTCGGGTCAATGATGTGATGATAACGAATACCGTCTTCGATAAAAAATCGCTCGTAGTCTCCTGAGGTTGAAATGGCGACTTGCTCCAATGGTAGGTTAACGATCAGCCTGCCTTCGTCTCGCGGATGGCGAATTCCAATATACCACAAGCGGTCATTCTTCTTGCCGATAACACGGCTGTCTCCACCTGAGTTAATAAACGCATTTTTAACGCCATGTTTCTGCAAAATTTCTATACATCGGTCAACAGCATGCCCTTTTGCGATACCGCCGAGATCAATTTTTATTTTATCACTATTGAATTTAACGCTTTTTTCGGCTTTATTGAGTCGGATGCCTTGATGGTTTATTTGGGGAGTTAAGGTCTTTATTTGTTGGCTATCTGGTCGTTGATGTTTTCTAAAATCGTACAAATATCCAACGCTGGAAAAACTAATGTCAAATGCGCCTTGGGTTAGCTGAGAATAATATTCAGATTTTTCCAAAAGCTCGAACAATTCAGTCGAAATAACCACCGGATGCTTGCTCGCCTGCTGATTTAATTTAGATAACTCACTGTCCGATTTAAAAGGACTCATCAAACGGTCAATTCGATTCATTTCCTCGACAACCTTCCCTACTAAGATGTCTGCCTGTTTTGAATCATTTAATTCAAATTCAACTTTTGCCTGGGTTCCCATAACCTCAAATTGTTTTTGATGCCACTTTGCGACACAGGAAAAACTGCTCGTCAATAGACCAACAAGGAGTAACCGTTTAATAATAATCATCGTCATTGGTAAATGTAGTCTATTGACTCTTTCTGATTAATATAGATGGTGGTTAGCTGGGGAAAAATGCGATTTGATAAGTATCATTCCAGACGGCAACATTTTGAGCGCCAAAATTAATTCTCTTAATTTTGGAAATAATTCTCTTAAGAAGCGCGGGATCATCAAGTTCACTGGAATTAATAGTACACTTAGTCACTTTTCCATCTGCTGCAATAACCAGATTAAAGACGACTCGCCCCTGTAAAGCTGGGTTCTTTCTTAGTGCTCTATGATAAAGAGCAAATATGGCAGGCTTGTTTTTTTCGAAATTAAGTTGTATATTTTCATCGCTTCTTTTTTGAGTGCCATCTCTATTCTTTCGTTTGGTATTGGCCACGGCATCACCAATATCACTAGTTACTTCAGTCGCGTTTTGACCTTTCAACGCACCAACACCAGATGAGCGACTGGCGGATGCCACTTTAATACCACCACTCCCCTTCGATGCATTCTTTTTTGTTATTATTGATCGGGTCACTTCTGCCGCTTTTCCCGTGTCACTGCTTAATGACTGATTATTTTTTAGGTCATCAATATCGTCCATATCTCTTAGATCCGCGAGCGCATCAAAAACAGCAATATGCTTCTTGGCTACCTCTTTTGCGGTCTTCTTTTCTTCAGGTTTAGGTTCTTCTTTAACCTTTTCCGGCTCTTTTTCGGGTTCTTTTTCCGGCTCTTTTTCTTTTTCTAGCTCTGGAGGTGGAGGTGGCGGTTCAACAATTTTCTTCTGCTCTAAAACCATTTTTACTAACCGTGGTGGGATAGTCGTTTGTTTCGTTCTATCGAGCTCTTCAACCGTTAAGAAAGGAACGATGCTGGTAATCAAAATCGCAACAGCAATGCTGGAAAGCAAAACCTTTAAAAATCGGTTCGTTTCTTCCGAATCCTTTTCCCAGGGTAATACGGGGTCAAGTGTTATACTTGGATAATTTGCCATTGGATTATCGACTACTCTTCGCTGCTTGGTTGTGAATCTGAACGCTTCATAACGGCCATGGATATATTGGTATAATTTGCTTCACTTAATGTCGCTAATATTTTTCTCAATAACTTATACGGGATCTCTTTATCCCCCATAATCGTGACATCCAATCCTTCGTCTTCTGCATCTACTTTAAGGCTGCTGAGTGACTGGATCTTCATTTCTTCTAGTAAAGGCTGAATGAGATTACCTTCAATATTGATTATTTCTGACACGGTAGCAACTAAACGTCCCTGGACTAACACTTGTTCATTATTAACCAAAATAACAACCGTCTCTTGTGGTAATTGCTGAGCAGAAGATGCCGGTAATTTAACAGCCTTACTGCTCGGTAGTTGGGCCACGGAAGAAGAGTTAACCAACAGAAAAAATACTAATATTGTAAATATATCCATTAGCGAAACCAAATTGAGCGCATTACCGCCAAACCGTTTATGATGACGTTCCATTCGAACCGCCTTGTAGGACATCTTCATGGTTTTGCCTCAGATTTTTCTTTGGGATCTGGGGGAGCATCTCCCATCGATATATTTGGGAACAATTCGCCGTGCATCTGATTGCCCTCTTCATCAAGTTCTTTTTCTTCTCTCTCGATCATCCTGACTGCATCCATGGTTTGGATCAAAGCATCGTAGGGTGTATCCATTTCCATTAATAAGGTTATTCCGGTATCGGTATTAAATTCTGGATGGGATTTTACTTGCTGCAAAAAAGTATTTAGCTCCAAATAATCAAAACCATCTTCAGTATTAGGGATGCTTTTTAATAACCCGGAGTTTCTTTCTAATACATCGAATCGATCGGGCCTGATGATTACTTCTAGAGCCTTGGGCGGTTCCTCTTCCGTTGGCATATCTTCAGATACACCCGTTGGCAAATTCATATTTAGAATAGAAACCTGAGAAAATACCGCGGTCATAAGTAGAAACGGCACCAAAACAACCATTAAATTCATAAAGGCTGTTATATTTAGCTCGGCGTTTGTTTCTTTAAATTTTTTCGATTTTCTTCGATACATTTTTTTGTCACAAAAAGCGTTAATTAATATATTGAATCACAATTTTAACAAAATATCATAGAGCCAAATTGTTATTTTTGCGTCGCCTGTTCTAAGTACTTTCGATTATCTTGGTTTTGGTGCCACAGGTTTTTTAGCAGCCATTTTTGGAGCAGGCTTGGCAACTTCGTGTGGTCTGGCGGCGCGGATTAAATTAACAAATTTAACCGATGCCATTTCTATACTGTCGACTATTTCCGTGGTTTTAGTCTGCAAAAAGGTGAACATCAATAATAAAGGTATTGCAGCCATCAACCCAAAAGCAGTAGTGTTCATTGCGACCGATATACTGGCAGATAACAAATTGGCTTTTTCCGAAGGGTCAACATTTGCCACAGCGGTAAAGGCAGTAATTAATCCCATAATTGTTCCAAGCAAACCTAGCAATGTGGCTATGTTGGCAAAAGTGGCTAAATACGGGGTTCTTTTTTCCAAACGAGGTAAAATCTCCATCATCCCTTCTTCCATCGCCATTTCCAAATCATCATGGCGGCGACCATCACCAACCTTTGAAAGCCCGTAAGCCAAAATTCGACCGATAGCAGAATTGGAGTTAGTGGCATATTCTAGCGCTTGCCTGAAATTACCCTGATTAAGAATTGGAAGGAGCCTTTTCCATGCACCACGATTCTTGTTTTTCATGATACTTAGAAAAATAAATCGTTCGATGGCAATGGCCAGACCAATCGCGAAAACAAACAAAATGATATACATAAACGTACCACCATCCTGCATGAAACTGATGATAGTATCCCAGGTACCTAGTTCGGTTGTATTACTTGCTTCAGATGCCATGGTTGTCCCCTAGTGGCTAGTTAATTCATGAGATGTTCATCTAAAGAGCAACATCATCGATTTCTCAAAAAAGAAAGTATAGCTGTTTTTAGCAAAAATTAAAGCTATACTGGTTCACAAAACATTTAATAGTTAATCATTCTTTTTTATTCTCTTCGGTAAGCTGCTCAAAGAAGAATACTTCTTTTTCATAAACGTCGGGGTCAACCGTCGAATAAATCTCGTCCATTAGTCTTGCAACTTCCGGCGGTGTGGCATCCGCATTATTATCTTTCCAGGGAATAATATAAAGAATATTTGGCGCTTCTTTATTGCCCGATACATTCATTCCCAGTACGGTTTCCTCGATTTCAGCTGGTTGAGCTGCTTCTATAGCTCCCACATGCATAATAAGCATTAGGGTGGCCCCTATTAGACTAATTTGACCTTTCATTGCTGACCCGCCTTAATTCTTCTCTCTAGTTCCAGTATCCAATTAGCGACAGTTTTATCTTTATTATCAACCAAACTCATATATTCACGATACTGAATAAGCGCTAGGGAAAGTTCCCTCATATAGATATCGGCCAAAACGCCCAAATTTAAATGTGAATTTGGGTAAGGAGGATATATTTTTATCGCATCCAGATAAGCTTGTTTGGCTAGTTTAAACTGGCCGGATTCCTTTAAAATAATTCCTTTGAGATTCAATGAATAATAGTTTCGTGGGTTGTTTTTCAAACTCAGTTCAACAGCTTCTAGCGCTTGCTCTAACTTACCTTGATTAAAGTAGATACGTGCCTTTTGGTAATCTGGGCCGGACAATTGGGGATATTTTTTTTGTATGCCATCCAGTAAATTTATTGCCACAGTATATTTCTTAGCTTTATTTAAGCTGGAAACATCTTTGTAAGCTTTTTTTATTTCTGCATTTATTTGAATGTCGCCCATAGGATCAATCCCCTGGAACGAATTTTCTTGATGACCGTCGGCCTTTAACTGAGTAGAACCATTGATTTTATTCGATTCATTTTTTTCCGCATTTTGATTATCTTTTGGCGAACCATCCTCTGATAGATCCGTGAGAGTGCTACACCCTGACAACAACATGGTTGCCAGAAATATAACGACAAAAATTTTACGGCTAGCTCTAAAAGGAAACATTTTCTATCGCCTCAATTTTTTCTGACTTGTTGTACTGAGCTGGCTTTAATAAAACTAATGCTTGAATACTGTCTTTTACCGCTTGATTGTAAACATTATCTTTAGTTCTGGCAGCGTTTATTTCATATAAATTTATCGCTTTGTCCTCAAACGGAAGCGCTTGATCTTCGAGTAGAAAACCGTATTCTTCCTTCTCATCCTCACTCAATCCCTTGGGTCGCTGCGAGCTCATTAAATCTTTGGCCAATATTTGATAGATCCGTCCAATTTGATGGGTTGATGCAGATGTGTATTTGGCTATTTGATAACTCGCGACTGATTCATAAGCCTTTAACGCAGTTCTCATTGCTTTCTTTTTCTTTTTTAATGAGCGGCCCAATGGCAATTCTAATTTGATTTTTTGATACGCTTTAAACAAAGGTTCTGTCAAAATGTACTTGGATTCAGCAGCTAAAAAATTTGTTCTAACATTATTGCTAGTTTTATTTTTAGCGTGGTACTGAACAATTTTTTCTCTCCAGAATATCACTTTATCCGATTCACCGGCTCGTACGTATAAATTTACTAGATTATTTCTGCCTTCTTGTGATAATAAGTAGGGCTGTGGATAGGTCCATACGTAATGTTTAAACGCGGCAATCGCTTTAGCCTCATCACCAGATTTTTGGAATAATTGGGCAACATGCCAATACCCTTCTCTAGCGAGGTTTTTGTCGGTATTATTGGCCGCCAATGTTTGATATTCATTCGCAGCGCGACTCCAGTCTTTTTGCTCTTCATATATAAAGGCTAATTTTTCAGGGATCCCTTTTGACAATTTGTGTTTCGGATATTTTTTTCGAAATCCTTCAAACAAATTCGCTGACTTACTCCATTGACTGGTTTGCAATAAAATCGTGGCTGCATCAAAGTGAGCGTTAACCGCAACTATGGCTTTTGGCTCCAATACACCTACTTTTAAAAAAAGCGCTACAGCCTGATCAAATTGTTTGTTTTGCTTAGCTTGATCAGCTTGCTGGTATATTGCTTCGGCTCGGCGTTGATGGAAATTAGCCTTTTCAGTTTTACTCAGATTTACTTCAGCAAACAGACTAGTTATAGCAACCTCTGCTTCTGCATATTGTTTCAAATCGAATAAACCGTTAGCAATGATGACGAGCGCTCGGTCGATTTGTTTTTGGCTTGGAGGCGCCGCCAACGTCAGCAATTTTCGGCTGGTCATTATGGCTCCTGCCACATCTTTAATCGTTAATTGTTGCTCTGCTACTCTAGCCAAAATGCCAGCGGCTTCTTTATCAGCAGGAAATTTTTCTGCAAATCCTAATCCACTCAATATCATAGGACTGAGCTTTTCAATCGGTGAAGTGGATTTTGGATATTGGACTGATTGATAGGCGACTAATGCTCTATATCCTGCATCGCGTGAAAAGCTGCTGGGAGGATTTTTATAAGCTATTTTTTCAAATTCTTTAGCGGCCTGAAGATACATTTGCCCTTCTGATAGAACTTCCGCCATTGAAAATCGATACTTTGAATCAATAGTGGGATCTTCGAAAGTGTCTAATATTTCTTTATACCATTTTGCTGCAATGAGGAAATCTTTTGGCTTTTTGCTTTTCTGTGCTTCTGCGTGATAAAACCGTGAAATATCTTCCAAGTGCTCTCGTAGCTGGGGTTTGATTTTTTCTGTGACCACGCCAAAATGAATTTTCCAAAACTCACTATTACGCCCGTAATTTACTACATAGCTTTCCTTTGCTGGCAAAATTAGACTTGGAAAACCGCCTTTCTTATAAATTTCAATAACTCGGCTATGAAAGGTAGGTGCCATTTCTACTAGTGGATTCCGCTCTATGAATCCTAAATAAGTATCTGAGGCATCCTGGAACCTCTCCTGTTCTATGTATAACTTGGCTAACGAATCATATATTTGATCTTCATAGCCCCTTGCGCCATGGGACGCAAAATACTTTTGAACAGACGGCGCCCCGTCCATATTATAAAATGCCAAACTGATCACTCGTTTAGTATCGGAGATCAATTCTTTGGACAGCTGAGTATTTTGATTTTTTTCATCGAATAGCCGCTCCAAAAGTTTGAAAAAATCTTCTTGCGCTTCTGGGAACAAACTCTGTTTAAACAGTGACCAACCACGCTTATACAGGGCTTTATCATAAAAACTAGTCCCCTCTCCTTTTAGAACTACTTCGCCATAGGCTTTTTCGGCGATCATATATTTCTTGCGAACAAAATATGATTCACCACGACGAAATTGGCTTTCAACATAGGAACTGGCCTTGACCGGGCTGACCGCTATTTGATCTAGGAGTGCTAATGACTTTTCAGGTTCCTGATTTAATGACAGTGCGCGAGCCAACTGATATTTGATATCTGCGGCCTGTTTATATTGAGGATATTCTGTTAAAAGTTCCTGATAGAGCCGGATAGCTTCAGCAAAAGTTGCCTCTTTTACTGCAGGACTGAGCCTATCGAGTTGCTCAGGTGAGTCAATCACCAATTTGGTTTCCGCCAATCGCATGGTAAGATCTGCCAAGCGGCGCAGAGCTTCTTTTCGAATCTGAGAATTACCTCTTGTGAGCAATCGTTTATAACTAGCGATTACCAGCTCCGGTTTGATTTTTGGTAAAGATGACGGTTGAACGGCGACTTCCACCTTATCGACAAATTTAACTCTTGGTTCCATATCCTCCACTTTTATTTCAGCAAAAGGATTAATCCATTTCAGGTTTGCGCAACCCGCCAACAGCAGCGTTAAAACAATCACTTTAAAAGAGCGTTTTACTAACACTACCAGCGTTCCTTATTGTCACTAATTAAGATTCTATTTTCACCACAAACAAACATCGACTAATCTACCTCGGGAATAAAGACAGCTTGCTCATGCAATCGAGCGACAGAAAGATCAGACTGAAGCAAAAAATGTTCAAGCGTTATTTTTCGTTTCTTCAAAACTGCCAATATTTGTTGTTTAATCAAGTCGGCCTGAAAATCGATTTGCACCTGAATTCCGGCGCGTAAATTTGTTAGTCTTACCGAACCTTCGTTGACCAATTCCTGGTATCCTACGAATCGAGTGAGCGCGTGCTCTCTAGCAAAAGTCAAATTGGTGGTGAGCTCTTCCATATCGACTAACATCTGCTCTATTTGAGCGTTCGATTTTTTCAGCTGCCATATTTTCTTCGACCGGTCTTGTTCTAATTGCCATTGTAAAACGCCCCGCGCGCGCCGGGCTTTGTCAATTTGATTGTCGCTTAACATATCAGCCGGAATGTTCTGAATTTTACTTTCCAATCGCAATATTCTTTTGTGCAATTCCGTTTGTTGCTGATCCGCCAACAGATAAAGCTTTTCATATTTATTGAGATAGACCAAATCTTGTTGAATACTTTCATAGGTCATTCTATGTTTATCGAATGAGCCCTGCTTAATATAGGCGTCGACTAGGGGAATTTTTTCGTCAAACCGCAGTTGGTTTGAGCGTAACATTTCATTCAGCATGGGTAATTGATTTTCCCAGTGCTCAATAAGCAACTCCAAACGCCCTAATTTTTGATAACTTCTAAAATTTTCGTTAAAACTATTCTGCGCAAGTAATTCATAAATATAATAATCGTAATCATCACCAAATATTTTCGAGTCACGAATATTTTCATCCTGGCGTTCAGATTTTCTGGAATTAATCATTCTCCCAACCAACTTCTCAACCAAACGTCCATCGGTAACCTGTTTTTCAATATTTGCAATAAGATCCAGTTGTCGCTGGAATAGTTCTGTCGCATCCAGATACTTTTCTAAGGCCGGTTGCATCGCATTTAATTTTTGATAGGCATAAGGGATCGCCAGCAATGCTTCTTGCACGGCTATATCGCGAATATCGCTCTTCCTTAGTTCGAGCCAATGAGATAGAGCCTTGTTGTAATCTCCTTTTTCCACATAAGTCCAGCCCATACCTAACAGCGCTCTGTTGGTATAAGGTGAATCTAATCGCACGCTCAAAAATTGCTCTCTGGCTTTTTCCAGCTGCTTATTTTTCAGGTAATAAAAACCGAGTGCAATTTTGGCTTTATCTTGTAAGCTTCGCTGAATATCTGTGGGTTCAGGCGTCAGAAATATTTTAGTCAAAAAGGGTAATGCTTGCTCAAGCTGACCATCTTTTAACCAGATAATACCAAGGTTATATCGGGTATAGATTAGCAATTCAGAATCACTGCTAACGAGGTTAAGCCAATCTCTTGCTTCTACCAATTGTCTTTCGGACAGGGCAATATTACTTAACATAATAAAACACTCGTCCTGCAAATCTATCGTTAGTGATTGATATACGCGGGTTAAACGCACTTTTGCTTGAGCGTAATCATTTTGTTTGTAATGCAGCTTGGCGAGATAAAATTCTATTTTGGCGATAAGCTCATGCTTGAGGTCTTGCTCTGTTAAAAGCCGCTTAAATATATCCTGAGCTTTAATTAACATTCCCAGATTCAAATAGATGACACCGGATAGCAGCTCGGCACTGTTTGTGTGGTTTGGAAGTTGATTTTCTTTTTGGGCGATCAATATTTTTGTCAATGCAGAAATTTCCTCACCACGATAATAATCAAATAATATTTCACCGTAAGCGAGATCTTGCAAATGGGCTGGCTTTTTAAGGTCCTCACGTTCTGCCTGGCTAAGCGCGTCAGGAGGCAATTGAGTTTCAATGTTTTGTGCAAAGAAAGAACAGGCTGATAAGATCCCCCCAAACAATAAAGCGACAATCAAGCGAGCTGATGATTTCAGTGATTTTTTTGAGAAGTGCACTAGATGTTCTCTACCATTCAACCACGTTTAGTTTTGGTTGCAATTTACCGCTATCATCCCGAAGTTGTATTTCAATCGCTTTGGCTTCAGTTGTTTTGGTAAATTCGAAAGCCAGCGCGCGGCGATATTCTCTTTTGTGTGGACCGATGCCAATCAAGATGACCACTAGTTCATGCTCACCGGTACTCACGTTACCAACAAAAACCTTTTGGATTGCTCCCCTATAAAGTGCGTCAACATCCTTTTCAGTATACAAATGATGGGTGACTTGTTCGTCGTCAATTTTTATTTTTATGTTATCCAGGGAAAAGAAATAACCAATATCAACCGAGAAATACGTCGCTAGTTGGGTCGATGCGGGAAATAAAAGGTCTTCTTCTAATATAAACAGGTCACGATTAACCGCCAATACATCTTCTTTTAGGTCCTCTAATTTTTCTGCTGTGGTCCGATTATCTTCAACAGGCTCCGCAGGCGTCGCTGATTGAGCCGCCTCTTCAGAATCTTGGGAAGGTACTTTCTCGTCTTCGTCTAGCACTAGATCAAATATCTTTGCAGCAGTTACTGTTTCATCTGCTTGCTCAGCCAATGCTAGATTCGAAAAAAAGGAAATCACGACCAACATAACTAATCGACTGATAGAATGACTGAACGATAGTATTAATTTCTGGCAATTATTGGAGCTGTTCATTTTGTTGGCTTCTTTTAAATTGGTTCTATCTGACATTGCTAACCTCATACGACCTCTGACTAACCGTGAATCCTGATTAACTGTCAAAATCCAATCGAATTAATTTTAGCGTAACTTCTACTATTGAAACCTAGACTGGTCCACAAATCAATGACTTTGCAGATTTTCTTTCTTTAAGGAATTCAGTAGCTTGGTTAAGGATTGTACACTTTGTTTTCCTGACAATCGCATTACTAACTCACCTTCAGGGTTCAATATGTAATTACTCGGTAGACTTTTCGGCAGCCTGAATGGTAAAACGGGCATCGGATCACTTGCAACCACCGGATACTCCATGCCCCACTGGTTTACAATTCGCTCGATCTGCTTATTTTCTAACGCGTCATAACTAATACCAATAATGGTCAAGTTTAATTCTTGGGCATTTCTAAATAATTGGTTTAATTGCGGGACTTCTTCACGACACGGCGCGCACCATTCAGCCCAAAAATTGACAATAAGCCACTGTCCACGATACTCCGATAAGCTGTGGCCGCTGCCATCTAACAAGAAAAAATCATCATTTTGCGAGCAAGATTGGCTCAGTGCGAAGGTAAAGCATAGAACCATTAGTTTAAAATATGCTATAGTTTTCATAATATTGGTAATATTCACACTTTTATCTAAAAGGAATTAGTCGTATGACCACTTTATTGGCTATACTTAGACTACGACGAGCTTATGTTACTATTTTATAGTCCCGATTCAACCTCATTTTGAAACAAAAATCGGTGCTGCCCAATTTAAATTGGTCATGATTAAAAGGTAAAACACACAATATCAGGCTAAATTGGTTAGATCAGTCCTCAATTTTAGCCGCAAGTTTAAGACCAAAAGCATCGTTAATTTTTAAGATGGAATGCAGTAAAGAGAGTTTATTATAAAACATGGAAAGCATTAAATTAACTATCCCTTCTCAGCAGGAAGGTCAGCACATACTGGTAGAAACCGATCCTGCCAAATTGGCTATGTGGATGAAATCATTACCCCTTGCTGACATGTCTAAAACCTTGCCAGAAATCACTCGTGCTATATCAAGCTTGAATCGAACAGAAATCAGCTACAAACTCAGAAGTGAACTTGTCGCCTCTTTTGATGATACCTATACATTAATTCACGACTATTTCAGACCAAAAATTAATCGGGTCATTAAGAAAAAACAAAATTATGAGTCAAATATGGAGAAGTTACACACTTTCACCAGAGAAATGGCCTTTGCTCACAAGATAATAGTCCACGATTCACAAAACAAGCGCCAGTTATGGGGCAAGAATAAACTAAAAGCTCGTTCTTCTGGATTTGCCATCTATTACCTTGGATTAATGTTAATCGAGCAATATGAAATTTACGCGCCAATTCCGATTTACCTGTGGCGGGAAATAAACTCCTTATACGCCCATGCAGGAAAGGAAGAGAGTAACTACATGGAGGTTGAAACAGGCAATAGCTACTGTTTACCGACCATTGAGCAAAATTATATTCGCAATTGTCTATTAGCATTGGCCGACCCCTATCACCTGGACAGAGGCGAACATTGGCACTTATTCCATTATTTAAATCATTGGGTTCATTTGTCCAGAATATCCGAAAATCCCGATGATTTCAGGAATGACGAATGTTTTATAATTGATATTACCAGCGAGAATAAACCAAACTTCGTAACCAGCGAACTGGATGATCCAGAGGATCCTAAGATAAGATTGTTGCTAACATTTGATTTGTTGAGACAAATAAAGTTTGATTTAGACGTACTCGAAGACAAAGAAGAACTAACATCTCGCTCATTTCACAAAAATATAAAGCATTCAACTGCCAAATATTTGTGGGAACACGCAAGGAAACACTGGAAAGAGCGTATAGAAAGAAACTCCAGACGTTATCCAATTGTATCTAAGATTGATGTAGTCTGGGGACTAAACGACATCATTAGAGTGTTAGGTAGATTATCTCAGAATAGGAAAAAGGTTCTTTCCGTTGCAGAACTCCTGAGCTTGACACAAATAAAGAAATCCGAACATCTAAGCTGGGATGCCATAAACGTCAGTAGTGGTGGGATTGGACTTTGCAGTCGACAATATATGTTGCCAGATATCGATTTGGGAAATATCGCGCTGTTAAGAGAATACATGGACGGCAACCCTGCCCCGCATTGGCGACTAGCGATCTGCCGTTGGTTCACCGGTGATAAAAATAACGGCACTATGCTGGGCTTAGAATATATCGACGGTAAGTATACGCCGGTCAGACTCGTTCTCCATCAAGGTAAAAACGAAAGAGGCGGTCAACCTGGCCTGGTGATATCGTCTAACCAGTTAAATGGGAGCGATGCACCTACGATTATCACCACAGAAGGCTCTTATAAAAGCGGGCGAGTCTATGCAATGCTGGGCCTTGAAGAGCCCGTTGAAATCAGGCCCCGTTTAAGAGTAGAAGTCACATCCTGTATCGATCGTTTTTTCTATCAAACATTTGAGCTTAGAGATGAACTGGCTGAAGAAGTTTTAGATGACGTTTCTGATGTCATTCCCTGGACTGCAGTGCCGCATGAAAAAGGAAATATCGATGATAGTTTTGGAGAAACTGATACCGATCTTTCTACCTTAGATGATATCAGATTACCAGGGGATCATTGAGCCTCCTTGCTCACGGAATTCGGCTTGTTTAAATAGCTACTGACATAACCGCTTCTAACTTAACAAATTTTGGTTTAACAATTTCTCATGCTGAATGATCAATTCAGCGATATCCTTTTTTATATTCTCTGGCAAAGCACTTTCTGTTATAAGTTTTTCATTAGGCAAAAGCCGAGACGCAACTTCATAAATAGTCTGGTAAGTAATTTCTAAGCGATTAATCGTTAAGCAATAAGATTGGTTTTGTAACTTTGCTACGACTCCAACTTCAATTAATCTTTCTAACCAAAGAACATTCGCTTCTCGCCCTCCCCAATCTCCATGGTCTACCAGTTGTTCCTCGTTTATAGCAGCACCCAGTTTTTGCTTTTCTGCCAAAATTAATAATATTTGTACCAATTGGATAAACGGCTGATTCTTTTTCTCTTGTTGTCCCACCTCAAAAGAGAACAAGCCGTGACATATTTCCGCACCGAATAGAACAATACTCCAACTCAAATAAACCCATATCAAGAACAGGGGAATGGTTGCCAAAGCGCCAAAGATCACTTGATAGGTCGAAAAAGATCCCACAAAGATCCCAAAACCTGATTTTGCGAATTCAAAAAATACGGTCGTTATTAGTGCTGCTATGATGGCATGGGTAAAAAGAATTTTCCGGTTGGGTATGACAAAAAACATTAATGTAAATGCCATGCCTTCCATCAACATCGGCAGCGCTAAGGTCATCCATTGACTATTGGTTTGTACAACTTCGGAGAATAACGGCAGCGATTTTAGATAAGAAGTAATTATCAGGCTGGTTCCTAAAAAGATCGGTCCGAGTGTCAGGATTGCCCAATAGACTAAAAATGTTCTCAAGACTGATTTTTTTTGCTTTATCTGCCAGATATTATTAAAACTAATATCAATAGTCCGCATCATCAATAAAGCCGTAACCAGTAGCATTAAAAAACCAAGACCGCTCATGCTTTTTGCCTTCCCGACAAATTCAGCCAGGTAATTTTGTACAGACTCACCGGTGGATGGCACAAAATATTCAAACATCAATTCCTGCAATTGTATTGCCATATTTTGAAAATTGGGTATCGTCGCAAGTAATGCAAAAATCACGGTTGTAAGCGGCACTAA
>Ga0316205_10000930_pt1 | contig 42464 bp, 54 predicted proteins | sample 3monthpyrite_MG_FD_204941 | JGI IMG/M metagenome (GOLD analysis project Ga0316205, IMG submission 204941) | Microbial mat bacterial communities from mineral coupon in-situ incubated in ocean water Damariscotta River, Maine, United States -... | ecosystem: Environmental > Aquatic > Marine >...
TACCGGTTTGATTGGAGCAGGTTCATCGTGCGCTTGGTCGACTGGAGCATGCTCAACAATGGCGGGATCAACTCTATGTTCTGCCTCGTCTGGAATTGAGGTATGTGTTTCAGAGCTCGTATCGACTTTATTGGGTTGATCTGTTTCTGCTGAAGCACCTATAACAGTTAAGACATCACCGGGTTTTAGTATTATTTTCATGTGGAACCTCGTTAGGTTTAACTAAGCATTAATAAATTTATTTACTTTTACAAAAATTGTTTGTTTTTACTTATAATCAAGTTTATTTCTAGCTATGGCTTCTTTAAGTAATTGCTTCAGCACCAACTTTTAATCTTAGCAGGCAAATATCTATTCAATATTATATAGGTGCGGCATAACTTAAGGATGTCATTGCGACAGAATCTGTTGCTGCAATAACTACGGATGATAATTCGATGTCACCACCACCGCCGGTTGCTGTAACTGAGCCTTGAAGTATTTCTGCATTATCTCGATCTTGAAGTTTAAACTTTGCAATAGTACCGCCCGCTGCGCTTGGGTCGTCTGCAATGGCTGCGGCTGTTGCTACGCCTATTGCCGCTGAACCAAATGCTGGGTTGCTCATATTTAAAAGTGCAACGTTTACGTCCCCTACGGTCATAAAAACTAAATCGCCCTGCGGGTCTGCCACACCGGCATCGACTAAGTCAACGCAAGCATCTGCTACCGCATTTCGTGAGGGTGTTGTGTGTGTTAGTGCCATTTTAAAATCCTCAAATTTAATATATATTTAGTTAAGCGTCTTTATATGTAATGCGCTTATTCAACCAAGCCGTCTTTACGCCATTGCTCAACAAGAGCCGCTAACTTATCGTTACCTTCCCTAATGTTGTAAGACATGCCCTTGATGTAATCGCTAGCAAATTCTTCTGAATGAAAGTTTTTGGTTGGAGTAAAGGTGGCTATTACTTTGCCGCCGAGTGTTTTTTGTTTAATTTTCGCCATGAGATTTACCTGTTATCTGGTTGACTGGGTTGCTGTGCTATTTTAAAAAATAGCAATACAACACGGACAAAAACAGGGCCGAGCGGGTGTTGGAGTGGGGATAGTTCTAATTAAGTGTAATAGGAACGGTTATCCATTCTTTGCATCGGCATAGTGCCGTGCTGTTTATAACGTTGACTGCGCGGGCGCGAATAACGGTGCCATCGAAAATAGTCCGTTTACATACGTGGCATATAACAATAGGTATTTCTGTAGCTGAAGCAGCTAATTGATTATTATTTTGCGTCATCTTTCCACTTCAACCATTCTTTTGCTTGTTCAATAGCTTCAACAACGTTGTCGGTTGATTCTCTATTTTTTAATTCGGTTATCCAGGTGTTTATTTCCTCTACGCTTGAGTGAGGTGAAACAGGTGGATCTATAATTGTAAAATCTGTTGTCATCTTAATACCTCGTTTATAACATCGGTAGAGCCTGCTTCAATTAAATCGTCAATAATAGTACTGTCAATATTAGCTAACACGTCGGACAACTCACCTGAAATATTCGTTACTGAGTATTGAATGATGTCTGATTTATTTAAAATAGAGTTAATCACATGACTATGCAAGGCTTGAGCCTGATTAATTGTAATTGTTTTATTATTAACAAGATTATTTAATTTTCTAAACACATGTCTATCAGCCCATTTGTGCGCGTCGGTTATGATGGCAGCATTCACTAACGACTTTGCTCTGTAAATTGTTCCGCTATGGCCAACGGCAACAACGGTTTCAACCCCTTTTAGCGAACCGATACGAAGATCGGGTAATGATAAGCTACTGCTACCAGGATGATTATGCACTAATTCCAGCCTATTTTTTATGTTATCTAAAACGGCGAGCTCATATCGGTCAATGGAGACTGAGTTTACACTGCGCGAGGTTTTGCGAATAAATTGGGCGCGGCTGGCAGTATCAAATACCACCATGTGTTCCCAACCTGTTTTCTCGCCTTTAGCGACAACATATTCGTAAGCCTCTAGCCTAATTTCCTCAAGCGGCCCATCTCTAAAATTGGCGGTTGGTTTTGGATACATATCGCTAACATCGATGCCGCGTTTTACATATTTTTTCTTCAGTACATTCCACGGTGTTGCAATTTCACCTTCGCGCAATATGCCTTTTTGCAATGCGGCACGTTTAGCGCGTGAGTTCAGCACGCCATACTGAACATTACCTGGTTGTTTATTTAACCAGGCAATTCGATCTTCTTTGTCGGCTTTGTCTTCGGCCGATATCTCATCTTTAAAAACAATTTCGGTATAGCTTAATGTATTGGGATGCGCTGGCCATGGTGTTTTTTGTCGAGATGGATAAACGCCAGGGCCTAAGCCGTAGCGGTTAACTTTTGAATGCATGTCGCAAATGTCTGGCTCTGGATGCCTGGGCGAGAGTAGATATTTCCAGCCGGCAAAATCGGGATGGTCTTCACCGGTGGCCATATAGGCCTCGCCATGTGCGCGATTTAATTCTGTACGCATGAGGCGCAGCGCATTGGCGCGTGGGTTTCCGGTGCCTGTAAAAAGGCTATTAACTTGTTTGCTTATGTTGGACGCATTCGCCATGCCCATTTTATTTAATAAATCGGGTGTGACCTTTTCACCTCGAAGTAATAATTCATTAACGGCCTGGCTGGCACTGTGGCCCTGGATAACCGAACTTTCAATGGCTTGCTTAATGGTTGTGCTGGCGTGGTTATCTAAGCGCCATAAACGATCGGAAAGTTGCAAACCGTCTTCAGCTACAAACGAACGAGCCTGTTCAACCGCGCCAATAGCGGCTCGGGTAATAAAACCCTCTGGCATTGTTCCACTAAAAGCCTGCCCGGCAATTTGTGCGGCTTGTGACTGCCCCGTTTCTAGTAGCGTATTTCGTGCCGTAGTGAGCTGATTTAATCGGGTTTGAGTTTGGTTAAGTAATTGCTGGAGTGACTCGAGTCGAACACTGCCGGCGCTATTGGCATATTGGTAAATGGATAATTGAATATCATTCACCGCACGGCGATACATAAGCTCAAGATCTTTTAATGATTCACGGTCGAACCGGTTCATTAAAGTACGTGCACGTGCCGAGGCACGTTTAATTGTGGCTTTAACGCTGGTTCGGGTGTTGTGGGCTAGTTTTGGCATTTTAATTAGTTAATAGCCGTCCTTGGCTAAATATACCCTACTCAGCAAGTGTTAAATCAACGTAATATTCTTGGCCCGGTTTAACATGCGACAAAGAATCATTGGTAACACTAAAGCTTAATGAGCCTGCAGGGGTTGCGTCCCAGTATTTTTTATTTTCACTAGTTTCATCGTTACTATATACAGGGCTCATATCGATTTTTGATGATTTATAATTACTTTCACTTTTTACTTCAGTAATAGTATTAACTCTAAATTTACAGCGTATTTTATTGCTCATGGTTCTTTCCTCTGTTGGTTTAAATTATTTTTTTGCTGAAATTGAAGTTGCACTTTCACTCTTACGCGCATTACTCGGTGTTACTTTCACCGTTGGCCCCGCGCTAGTTTCTTCTGGCAGTTCTTCCGCGTTTGGGTCGGGATACGGATCGTTGCCATTAACTTCTACTTTTAAGCGGTCTTTTTCTTTTGCCGGGTCAATGTTGGCGGTTTCAAAAACCGTGCCTTTGGATGCGCCCAACGCTTGTAATTTAAGCGCTCTATCGGCCGCTTGATTTAATGTTTCTGTTTTACGCTCGGCGAAACAAACTTGAAAATCGTAGTTGTCTGGATTAATGCCGGCCAGTAATAGATCCAGGCGAAAACCCAACTCGTAAACGTAGGCGACCTGGTCTTGAACGCTGTCGACCTCTTCGTAATATTCACGCTTAAGGTCCTCTAAAATGTCTCGACTTAAATCTTTGTTGTAACCGGCCAAGCCTTTTGGTAGTGGTGAGCCTGCAAAAAAAGTGTCGAGTAAATAAACCACGTCGTCTATTTGGCTTAAGTTTTCGTCTCCTTGTAAGGGTAAAACGCTACCTTCACCTTTTACAAAATAGTCCGTTGTTTGGTCCCATTTATCGGCGTCGATAGTATCTTTATATGTACCGAAAAATTCATCAGATACATTTTTTAATTGATGCACTTTACGTTGAGCTGCTCGGGTCTTTCTACGGATAACCATATCTTCTTCAGTCATGTCTAGCTTTGACCAAACCTTACGCGCCGAGTCTAAATAAGGCCGACCCATTGAACCAAAGTCGTCGAAGTTAGGTGGATTTAATCGGCCAAGCGACATATTCCACAAAGGGAATTGTGCAACAACTTTATTTGTTGCATGGTCGTATTGTTTATAACCCACGGCGGGGTCAACAAAAATACCGGCGGCGTTTACATTGGCAATGATTGTTTCGGATGGCATACGAATACCGGCGGCAACGGTTTTGTCTTGTAATAAAACCCATTGCATTGGCAGGTTGCCTTCCATTATTAAACCACGCGCATCACTTTCTAATTTTTCTCGGCGATTAAGATTTAAACGACGAACATAATTTTTAAATCGGGTTTGTATTTTTGGGCTCATTTCATTTTTAAGTAACAAGCCACTTTTAACAGCGTCTCGGGCTGTTTTGGTGTGAATTTTTTTAACCCGGGTATCGACTCGGTCCATCATGCGGATATCCATGATGATAGAACGCAATTCAAAGTCGACTGAGAACCGTTGTTGCGTATATTTAATGGCTGCTTCAGGTGTGGCTCTCGATCCGCGCTCGGTCGTTATTTCTGCAAGTGTGCCTTGAGAATAAAGTGCCTGGGCTAATGCTTTGGGTGGAATTTGCCCTAAGCCAGTAGTGTTAAATTTTGCTTGTATTTCTGCGAGTGATTTTTTCATTGCATTGCCCTAGCGTGCGTATGATAAAAATAAAACAACCATGATAAAACTCGTGAGCGCATGTATGGGTCGCTCGGCAGTCTATTTCGAGGTTGTCCTAAGAGTTCGGTTCTATCTCGTTGCCGTGTACTTATTACCGTTTCAATACCGGCTGAACCGCGGGTAACAAGGGCCCATAGTGCGGCCATGTAAGAGTCAAATAAATCGTCGCCCAGTTTGGGGTTAACCATTTTATAAATTGAGTAACTGGTTTTGCTGACTACGGGCGTGATGTTGATTAGTTGCTTATAAAGCAAACGTAAGTCGGCAGTTTCTGGATTGTTTTCGTCCATGTCATCGATGTACGGTACCGCGGCATGCCCGGTGTGAAAATTATTACGCACGGCCTGTGCCATTTGGTGTTTGATCATGCCTTCAAAGCGAATAGGAGCAAAAGCCCATTCAGACCAGGTACTGGCCGTGCTTTCACCATCACCTATCGCGCGGCGGTCGATATTGGTTAATCCTTCTCTAAATAATTCTTCGTTTAGTTCGGTTAATAATCCAATACCGAATGCATCACCCATAGCTACGTCAGGCATAAAGTAACGCCAAAAACCAACTAGATCTTTTCTTACTATTTTTTCATCGGTACCCGGTGCCCACGTATAGCAAAAAATTGGAACGGTATACGAGCCAATTTGCTCCAATATCACAAGTGCGTATTTTGAGCTCTCGGGAGTTTCACCATGCCCGGAGTGATCATAACCAAAGCTAATTAAGCCGCGTTTTTTATATTTCTCACCAGGTAAAGGTTGCACCACTTCCAAGTTGGCTTGAAGCCCGACCATCATTGCCTGGCGTAGATATTTTTCCCATACCAAGTTACGGCCAGAGGTATTGATGCATAGTAATTGACGGGTGAATTCATCAACACTTAAATTGTCACGCATATTTAAAATAAAATTCTTGTTAAGCAAGCCCATTTGCATGCCGTTAATCGCATGCATTATAGGGATAGGGTATTTATAGCTTTCAAGTTCGATGCTGTCTTTATCGAGATAACCGATAGCAATGAGTTGTTTAGCTTCCTTAATGGCTCGCTCACCGTGGAATGCACCAATAATGTTATACGCACCCGAGTCGATTAATCCGGTTAAGGTATCAGCACCTTTATAAACACCTGTTATTCTAATTTGAGGGTCGTTTTTACTGTCTTTATTTGCGCCTAAGCGGTCGGTTCCACCTAACATTAACAAAAAGTTGGCATAAAGCCGTTCTTTTGGCATGTCGTCGACTTCTTCCAAAGAGGCCATGGTTAAATCGCCACCATCCACTTGAGCCATTATGCCTTCGGCAAACGCTTTGCTTCTATTCGCAAATTGGTATTTTGTATCGGATTTTTGTTTGCGACCGTTGGTGAATTTTATATAACTGCTTAACACTGGTGAGCGGTCGATGGCTTCAAGTTGGTAATTTAAGTTGGTCATTGCCTGGGCTTGACGCGGGGCAACAATGCCCAATTCCTGATCGGCATTGCAGGCTAAATATTCGAGGTTGTAGAGTTCTTTAGCGGAGGTTTTGCGGGTACGTCGGGATGAGAAATCAATCGTATTATTAAACTGATCCATCTCTTTCATTTTTAAAACTTGAACCGGATCCAACTCAACATTATGAATATGCTTATGCCACATGGCGTGGTCTCCGGCATAACGCATAATTTCCTGCTCGGCTAAATTAACAAGCTTAAGTCGTTGAGTTGCTGAGGTACGTTCAGCCATTAATCTTTCGGCTCTACTTTGTATTCTGGATTAATTTCCTTAACCGGATGCGCTATATGGCTACCCTGAATTAAATTAAGTAGCTTATTTGAATTGTCCTCGAGTCTTTGCTGAAAACTGCCCTCGGTTTCTTGAGCTTTTTCATTCTGGCTAATAAAACCTTTCATAATGTCGTTTTCGTCTTGAACCTTCGGCGTCATGCCTAAATCGTTTAATGACATGGATAATTTATTGACGTATTCAATGAGCGGCTTCATTAAAGGGTGAGCCTGGTGATCATAAAGCTGGTGTTTAATATTATTTTCATCGGTCCATTTTGCCAAATGAAACTTCCCGTCCTTATCGTAATACCAGGTCGGGCTTTTCAGTTGCGGCCCACCGTCTGCGGCAATCGTCATAATCATCCAATCAATCATGGTATGCATCGCCGCATGGGTTTCCGCAAACATATCCATGAGTTTTTCTGGGTCTTTATGTTCAAAAGCAACTTGAAAACGGAGCATCACCTCGGCTCGTTTAAGGCAAGCTTTGTGCTCAACGCATACTTTGTCTTTGAGGTATTCACAATCATCACATTGGGGATATCGACCGGGTTTAGCGGGGAAAAATTTAGACGTTTTGGCAAATAAGCCGTGTTTCATGGCATTTAAGCGTGTTATCTGGGCTTCCTGAGGCGTTGGGTGCCCTTCTAAGTTCTTAGCAGACTTGGCTCGACCCTCAGCCGTGCGCGGTCCAGTGGCCATAGTGTTGGCCTTAAAGATGTTTTTTTCCCATTGGACCTGAGGCGATTCCGCGCCACATTCCGGACAAACGGCAAAATATTCGAATGGATGCCAAGGACGGTCTTCTACATCCTCAACTCGATTCGGCTCGCTTTTGAATTTATCACCACAGTTGCTGCAGTGAAAATTGATATGTGTATTGGGAGTCTTATTATCCATCCCCTATATAGTGGTGAAAATATAACGGCAGGATAAGGGCCAATCAGGTCAGAGCGCCAATTTAAGCCGCTTTGCAGAGCTTTTGCGGTAAACTAACATTAAGCTTAATGGTTCCCAGTAAGGCATGCTCGGGGAGCCACCTTTCCTCGCTATGAACCGGTCCACCGGACACTACAGCGATCAAGTGCTCTGGTTTATAGTGGATTTTCACATTATTAGCATTGATAGTAATATTATCTATAAAGCTGGATAAAAAGCCTCTGACTTCTTTAATCCGAGCTGTATCCAACAGAAAGCCCCTGCATACATCCAATAAATCTTCTAGGTCACCGTTAATAATTGGTATTTGTGGAGGAAGCTCATTTATAGCATTGCTAATCTGCCGTTCCAATTCCTTTATGTTGGTATTGTGTTCCAGCAACCTCGGTTTTACATCGGCTAAATTTAACTCTTGAGGATCCGAAGTCTCTAACAGTTGATATATCTTTTTCCTTTTTGTTTCAACAGCCAATAACTTGTTTTTTATAATGCTAATTTTCTTACGCTGTTCAGTCTGCCACGATCCCGATATTTTAGTTAATTCTTTGGCTATATTCAGTAAAAGTTTTTTATTGAATATATTTTTAATTATTTGCTCAAGTAAAAAAGCATTTAATGGGTCAGTTGAAATTCTATGGCCATCACAAGTATTGTCTTTTTGTTTATTCCTACAATTATAATATCTATAACGTTTAGATCTTCCTTTGGCTGTTTCTGTTTGTAGACTTGCCGAGCATGCTCCGCATTTTAAAATGCCAGTAAATAATTGTGTGCTACACGGAGAACTTGAATCAATTTGTGGAACAGCGGCATCCATTAAAACTTGAACACTATTCCATAGATCTTTATTTATAATAGGCTCATGACTTTCAACAATAATCCAGTCCTCTCTTTTTCTTGTTCGTTTATTTTTTCGATCATTCCGGTTAAAAACCGTGTTACCTATAACCGCTTCATTTCTAAGTAAAGCCGAAACTGTTGCCTTACTCCAGCGCCGTCCGCGGTTAGATACCCCTTCGTTATTTAATGCGTCCGCGATTAATTTTGCTCCCAACCCCTGGACTCTTAACTCAAATATTTTTTTTACTATCGGCGCTTCCTGCATATCCTTTTGTAATCTTTTTCTATTACAGTCTTCAATACATTCAACAGCTTTAAAACCAAAAGCAGTTCGACCTCCATTAAAATAACCCTGAGTAGCGTTCTTTATCATGCTGCGTTTAGTATCTGCAGACGTTTTTCTACTTTTTAATTCATCCGTTAGTTGATACACAGTTTCAAGAATAAAACCGCCATCCGTTTCTGGGTCAATGTCAACCGTCAAATATTCAATTTTTGTTCCAGCACTTCGCAATCGATATCGACTCATCGGTCCATTAACATGGTCTCGACTAAACCGAGCAGTATCCCATGTAATAAAAAAATCTATTTCGTTTACTTCACAATATGTTATTGCGTCTTCAAATTCAGGTCGATGGCCATACCAAGCTGACTTACCTTCTTCGATAAAAACTTTCGCAACGTTTAATTCAAGTTTATCAGCATGAGCCTCGCAAGCTTCAACTTGACCAGGTATAGACAAGTTTTTTTCAACTTGTTTTTTATCGCTCACTCGAACATAAATAATGGCTGTTTTCATTACTTAATAGTACCTTTTAATAACAGCCGATTAATGTGGCGAATGGTTAAATCTTCACATAGATCTTTTTTTAGAATATTTTTTATTTCTTCAGGTGAATGTCCAATTTCGCTTAAATGAAGAATATATTTATTGCGCTGAAATTTTAGAAACTGCGCAAAAATCGGAATGCGTATACGCGCATTGTCATGATGGCCTTTGTTTATATTCTTCTTATCGAGTATCTGCCAAATACGAATAAATTGGTCGTACCCTATATCCTCTGCCACTTCAATCCATGTATCACTTAAGCCATGCGCTTTTAACTCATCAATACGGCTATCGTTCAGCATTTTTTCGTAAATCGCTTTTTCGGATTTTTTGCAGATATCTAGGTACCCACCCCCCCTATTGGGGGTGCATCTATGTTCTTGCCGACCCCCCACCCCTGCAGAGTCAAGACCAGGGCGAGTATCTTTATCATTCATTCCAGTAATTGAATTGCGTGATTGTGTTGACATGATAGTTATAACCTCTTGATTTAATTACATCGGTACTACTGCGAACTGCGTGTTAGTACATAAGGCGCAATTCAAAGAGATCCACGGAGCTGGTGAGTTAGGCCGTTCTAAAGGAAAGTTCTGGAGGCATGTATCGTTGTCTAGCAGAGCCCGTCCTATATAGAGAGTGTTAGGGGAGTAGGTTGGCAGTATCCAAGTTCTACGCAGTTGTTGAGCCCGTAAAGGCAACCTGAATGCCTTTATTATATATTTCGGGTTACTTTCCATGACGCAGTAACTCTTTAGTAATGGCTGTCATCGGTGTGTTGATTTGGTTGAGAGGGTTAGCCTTATCAACTGACTGAGCTAATTTGCGCGCCGCTAAGTGGGTGTATATCTGAGTAGATGCAGGGTTTGCGTGGCCCATTAGTGCTTGGCGAACAGACTCTTGCACATCGTTCTCGGCCAACTCAGTACCAAACAAATGTCGCAATGAGTGTGGATGCTGTTGATTACGAGGAAGGCCTGCAGCGGCGGCGTGCTTAACGATCATCTTTTGGATGCCACTATCTGACATTCTTCTTCTCTCGCCGTGATACTCATGTGGCTTTACATTTTTATTGCCCAATGAAATAAATAAAACCTTATCGCCAGTCGGTAAGGTTCTATCGATTTTAGTTATGTCCGGGTGAGCTAAGTATGCACGTATTAAATGCCTGGCTTCATGTGGTACCGGTATTAACCTCTCCTTTTCTCCTTTCTCTAGTACTTTTAATATCAACCACTCCTGACCTTCTATTGAAGTAAAAACGAGGTTTGATTCATTTAATCCTGTTAGGCCACCAAGCCGAATGCCGGTGCCAATAAATAAAGTAATGATTGCTGTATCGCGTAAACCTGCAAACGTTTCCAGGCTAGGTTGCATTACCAGGCGTTCAGCATTCTTAATGCTCATAGCCACTGGTAACCGTCGACCAATTTGTGGATAAGGCAATGTGGTCGCTGGGTTACTTTGTATTTTTTTATTCTTCAATAAGTATTTATAAAAGCCGCGAATAGCAGCAACGAGTGGGCGGCGAGAACGTGGTGTTAAGCCTTGCTCATGTGCAAATGTGCCAGTGAATTTTTCAAGGTTTTTTATATCCAGCTCTAAAAATTTTAGATCTTCTTTTTTTGACCAGGCAAGCAAACGGTCAAGGAAGCTCTTATATTTTTTTATCGTTAACTTACTTCGGCCTTTGTTGTATTGCAGCTGCCGTAAAAAATCATTAATTAAATCGTTGTTCACTACTTACTCCTAGAAAATACATGTGGGAAAACCACTTTTATCTACACAAAAAATGATGTACATAGTCTAAACACTTGCCCCCGCAGCCCTTAAATCACGTTACTTATTGATTTCTATAGGAAAAACAAGGGGGCAAGTTGTTTTGTCACTAGCCCCCTAATTTCATTAGTTTGCTAAAAGACCTTGATATATCAATAACTTATTAAGGGGCAAGTACTTTTACAATAACGCTCACTTGCCCCCTGCTTGCCCCCGCAGCCCCCTGCTTGCCCCCTCACTTGCCCCCTACTAGATACATAAATAAATATATATAATTCAATAAGTTAAATAATAAATAATGCTTTAGGGGGCTGCGGGGGCAAGCATTCTAATAAATGTACACCTAGTTTTTCCCTGTTCTTGATAAAAAAATTAGGTATGTTGCGTAAGTCATTGTTCTATATAGCGGCGCGAGTTTCTTGCGCCTTCGGCGCGGGTTCTGGGGTATCAGCCCATGCGTATCTGAAATAACGCGTGCCGTTTACTTTCTTGGTGTAAATAATCGACCAACCTGCCTCTTCTAGAGTTGAGAGTTCATTATTGATACGCACGCCAAGCTGGCGTGCGTTCTTAAATATAATTTTTAAACCATACTCTCGGGCATAGCGTTGCATCATGGCGAGTAGATCAGCGGTTGATGCTTCAAATGAATATATACGCGGGCGTGTCGACAATCCAAATTCATCCTCGCCGTTATCTCTATCAATATAAATGCCCATCATTGGGCACCAAACTTTATTGTCTCTCTGCTCAGCACTGCGTGAGAAGTCGATAAGGAAAGTCCGTTTTAAACCATCAAGTAACTGTAAAACGGCGTTTGTGCCCTGCTCACTCTCTTTAGCGTGTTCATTCTGGTACTTAACCCACGCATCCAATAAAACATACTCAGGCGCTCTGTCACCGGCATCTGCTTTTAATTCATCTGGCAATGGAATGTATTTCAGTAACACCCTCGAGATTAAAGCCAGTATGGCCATAAATTCTGATGTTCGGTCTTTTGAAAAATGCTTATGGTGTTCTCGAATATATTTAATGTAATTTTTATGCTGCTCAAGTTCCGGAATAACCTTATTGGCGAGTAGCTGTATCCAGGCACTTAATATTTCATTGCGCTTGCCCATTAACTTCATTTCAATTTCAGATTCAATAAAGTCTGTACGCTGATAACGTTTTGAAAAGTTAACCAGGTACGTTCTATTGATTAGTTCCGGTTTGGCAAACGGTTCAATCGCTGTAATGCAGACCAGGCAATTTAATTTTTCAGTGGTTACGCCTGATTCAGTTCCACCTTTACGTTTTATATTTGTGGCTCCGGTTGCTGCAAGCAATAAAAAATTAAGTTGTTGCTTATTAATATCATCCGTTTCAAGGTTGTCTTTTATAATTAATGGTTCGGTTGACCCCATCGAATAATCACCTGCAGTACTCGACCGACCAACCATACTTTTTCCATACAATAAGATTGAGCCAAATTTCGCGCAGGTTGTTTTACCACTACCTGATCCACCCTCCATTTTCATTAGCGCTTTACTAGGCGTTAAAGGCATAAGATAGGGAGATAGCAACCACGAAAGAATCAAATAACGCTGAGCAAGGTCACAGGTCATTGTGTCAAAAATTAATGCTTTTAAATCACGCATACCTGCGTCTACATTCACCTCGGGGTCGTAACTGAATTCTTGCATTTGTTCAGACTCCGCTAATAAAACAGCATGCGGATTAGTTCCGTTCTCCATCATTTCCGCTTCACCTGCAGATAATTTTAATATTCGATTTGCGGGGTCCTTTAAATTTAGAAATACATTGGGGCCAGTGCCGTCGTCGGTCATGTGTACCCAACTAAATGCATTGAGCCTATCGCCACGGTTATAACAAAGCGCCTTTAATTCGGCATGCACGTACTTAGATAATTGTTGAGTGGAATTAAGGTCAGCCTCTTTATGTAATAAAGATTCCCACGCAGTGTTGCTGCCAATAGTATAAATTTTATGATGATAAAAAAGGTGCAATGTATCGTCCGACACAAAGAACTTGCCGTGGCTTTTAAAGTAATCCCATATTGCGCGAGACACTACGCGCATAAAAGCTTCAGGTGGTTTTGAGTTACCGTCACCAACATGAAAAGCACCTTCTATTTGTTTTATTTGCTCACGTAAATCAAAGCCGGTTTTAATGTTTTCGAGTATGGCATCACGAGAAAAACCAAATTTTTGTAATTCAAAAATAATGGTGTCTCGTTGCATGTCGGGCACTTGGCCAAGCAATTCAAAATAATCAATGTCTTCTAGCCAGTTTAATGTGGCGTTGGCGTCTTCTTTTATCTCGGCCGGTATAACTTTAAGTTCCCACAATAATGGGTGCTGAGCTTTTTTGATTATTGATTGCACTCGTTTGTTTGCGGTGGCTTTGTCTTTCTGAAGGAAGTCGTCCGGGTCTTCGCCCGGTTCCATAAATGCGCTGGCAACTGAAACAGTACAATCCGGCTGTCGAAGTAAATGATTATAAAGTTTTCGAGTGTATTGGACACCTGCAGGGGGTTTACCGTTTGTGCCGTACTTAGTATCAAAGTCAAACCATAGAACAAAATGTTTACCATTTGAGTGAGTGAGTAACCATTGAATTTGTTTGGTGCTCAAATTGCCCAGTGTGGCCATAACATTACGAATGCTTACATCTAAAAAACTGGCGTAGTCGTTTTCACCTTCAACAATATTAATTATTGAGTTATTGATGCCGCGTTGATTACCCCATAACAAGCCGCCTATTCTATTTTCAGTTTTAAGCTGGTAGTCAATTTTTTTACGTGGATCTTTAATAGTGAAATGGCCAATGTCGCCGGTTTCGTTTCGATGCGGAAAAACAATAAGACCCGGCACAAAGTAATCGCGCCATTCGCCCGTTGGCTCGCCTTTAATTTTCTTTTCAACATACAAACCAGACTGTTTTATCTTGTCGAGCGATATCCCTTGTTTCTGTAACGCTTCAGCCATTTTGCCATCGGTAAAGCCAATTTCCATTGTATCGATAGTACTTTGAATATGGCCACGCCCGTCTGGTTTTGGTGATGTTAAATAAGCCATGCTATCCGGCCTATTGGCTAAAACGCCACGATAATATGCTGTGGCAGCATCTAACACTTCATGCAATAAGCTAGTTTTGTTTTTTGCTGCGGCGTCTTGTTGCGCCTTCGGCGCGGGTAGTTCTACATTAAAATGTTTGGCAACATTACGAAGCGCTTCGCCTTTACCAAGTTGGTGATAAAGCTCTGCAAAGGTGAAAACATCCCCACCCTCGCCACAAGATTGACATTTAAAAGTGTCTTCGTTTTCACCAAAAACATTAAAGCAATCATTATGTTCGCATAATGGGCAAGGGTTAAAGCGGGTACTATTACCTGTTTTTTTAGGCGTGCTCTCGGTGCTATCGTCAATGTAATTAATTAGGTTCGAACGTTCTTTTACCTTTGTATATATTGCTGCTACTTCTTGTTTTTTATCTATGGTTTCATTTGGATTGGCCACTATAAATCCCTTGTAATTTTAATTGTACTTGGCGCGGGCACCTGGTTCATTATTAACTCATCATTATTCTGTTATAGGGTTAGTCATTATTTAGATGGCTTTCTAGTTTTTCTTGAATCTTTTCTATCCTTGATTCAAGATATAAAACGTATGAAGCTAACGCTGTATTACCAGACGCACCTATTTTGTCGGCTTTATTCTTCAATTCGGTATCACGATCTAATTTATATTCAGCCTCACATTGAAGGCGAAATTCTAGAAGCTCGTTTCTATATTCTTCAAAGAAGATAGTTTCTTCAATATCCCAACAAGGATCTCTTTTCCAGCTATCTTTTAACTCATTAACTTCTTTGCGCGTTTTCACAGTATTGTCCTGTTATATGGTTAATTAAAACCTTACTGGTTTTGTATCGGCTTTGATATATAAAGGATGGCGTGGCTGTCCTGCAATTGTCCTACCTAAGCACATCATTTGTTTTTCGCGTTCAATTAATTTTCTAACGTCGAAGCCTCTAGCTAAGTGGGATCCGTTAGCCCCCCATGCAGCTAAAATCATTCCTGAATTTTTCGCGTTTTTTAATAATCTGTCATCGTTAGATCCACCAATAGGTGAAACATTCCTAAGCATATCTTTTGGTTTTGTCGCTCTGACTGCAAACAAATTCATCATGCAAAGCCCACCGAAACCCCAATCAAACGCAAATCTTTTGCAGCGACGAATGGTTGGATCATCTTCGGCTTCATTGGCGGTGGACGGGTTAAGCCCTATAACCATTAAAAATGGTTTCTCTCTATCCCATATACGCCATAGGTCATATCGATATTTTCTATCATTCGAGAATTCAGCGTATGTTTCTATGGCTAAGCAGCGAATAGGCTTAGATTTAATCATTTCATTTACCTCGATTCATTTTTAATTGCTCAAGTTTAAGTTGCTCGTTAATTTCACATAGGTAATGACAGCGTTCATTAGTAACAGCATCGAGAACATAAAGTCTTTTTGTGTTTACTCGCTTCCCGCAATAAGGACATGCGTTTTTACTCATAGAGAACTAATTCAATCGTTGATTGCATGTCTGGCATTCGGCTACACCCTGTAAATAAAAACGTAACCGTGAATAGAATTGCAGTTATAAATATTAGAACTTTCATTAACTCACCTCTTCGATATAGTTTTTAATAAGTGGCCTTGGTTTAACAATTAATGATACTGCGACCCAACTACAACAGTTTTTTATATTGGGTTGCCGCCCTCATTCGGTCTAGCTAGTATCGGCCACTTATTAAAAATTACTCTTTTGAACAATTTCAACCATTGGCTGCACATAACCTGCGCTATGCACAGCCATTCATTGATTAAGCTGCGTCTTTTTCAGCTTGTTCTTTTTGATAAGACATCCACTCAGCCGAACCGACAATGCATTCGGATTCGCCCTGGCATAGAACGACACTGGTTCGACCAAAAGCGTTACCGTTTTGGTCAAAGCCACCGATATTTATACATGAATCATTGTGGACGTAGGTGATCAAAGCCGGTACACGCTGATCTGATACACCATCATTAAATAAAACTACTCGCCCAATTGTTGGTTTAATATTCATTTTTACTTTTCCTTTGGCGGATTATTATAAGTTTCAGTGGCACGCAATCCGCTTTAAATATGCTACTGAATAAGTATTTATATTTATTTATTTAATTCGATATTAGCTTCGCGCCAAGCTCTATTCACTTCAAAGAATGCTTCGTCTGTACCACCTTTATCTGAATGCGCATTGCTTCTTGCTTTCTTATAGGCTTTGTTAGCCTCTACCCAATCATTACCGTGATAATCAAGAACATCACGCCAACTGCGAACAGCATCCGGATTAGGCAAAGCAGTGAAGCCAGAAAAAGTTCTATCTAATATTTCACCACCACCCCAGCGTTTAATACCGCGCATGGCTTCAATCGTTTTACCGATGGCATAAAGGTTGTCTGAAATTTTGTTGTACTTGTCTAAGGCAATCACACGTTGTTCATCAGCATCTTTCCACCAAACTGCAGCTCCTTTATCATCTGGTTCACGCTGACTAGAATAGGGCAGACCATCATTTCTAAGCCTTAAATCAGTTGAAATTATTATGTTCCAATCTTTTATTCCCATACGGGCTAATTCTTCAATTACAAATTTTGTTGCCTTTGAAATAGAATGATTTGAAAACTGGCTTGTTGTTGGTAGTTTTGTTCGCTTCCAGCCCTCGGGCCATGTTAAGGGTGATGCTGTTATGTGTTCGCTCATTATTAATCTCTTTTTTCCAATGAAAATCTTTTTGTTTCTAACTTAGCCAGGGCTCGCATATTCGGTTTGAGTTCATCAGGTAGGTCGTTATAACCATGCCGATTCCTGTAAAGGATTTCCGCTCTGGTTATAAGCTCAAGATTTCCTATAACGCAATTAAGTTTATTACCGTCGACAAAAGAAACAACCATGGCCTTTGGGATTTTTCCGTGCAGCTCTTCCCATATAACAATATGCTTGGCTCGCCAGCGAGTTTTAAATGTTGTATATGGATCTGATTCATTAATTTTAATAAGAATATATCCGTCTTTTGAGCAAATACGTTCTGACCCAACGGGTTTTATATTTATTGCCTTTTGGCCTTTTACAAAGGACCCTGAATTTGCTTTCATTTCACCTTTGGTTTTTTTATTCCATGGCTTATTATCTTTGCTAAAGCAGCCTGTTCTACCTGATTTAATTTTATGATTTTTTATAAAATATCTTATCTGCTTAACTGACTTATCGATATTAAATTTTTCATTTAATGCTGCAGTCAGTTTGTTAACATCTTTTTCTTTATACACATCAATAACGAAAGCGACCTGTTCAGCCGTTAACAACGTGTATACGCCTTTTCTATTATTGCCTTTACGACCGCAGGTGATACCTCTACATTTTAAAACCGTTTTTATTGCACAGAGTGATTTATCTGTTTCAAAATATTGATTAAAAGCTACTGTCAATTCGTGAATTGGCATTGACGCAAAGCCTTCACGTAAAAAATCAATATGCTCTGTTGAATAACGAAAAGTCATTAGCTATTAGAACCCAACATAGGTACGCTATTTTTTATAACATTTGGCGATAATTCGGTTTTAGCTTTTAGAACAAGCTCCCCATTTTTGATTATACTTTGAGCCACGCTGGCCATTGCTTTAGACCGTTCGATCTCCTGCTTTAATTCATCACCTTCAAGTGATGAATTATTTAATCTATTCAATTGTTCAAATAGATTTTCATTTAAACCTGCTAAATTATTACTCATAACTCACCTACTACCTTTTATTTTTGGTATTAAAATCTAGAATGGCATGGTCGAGATAGCTCATGCCGTCTGAGCATAATCCGCAACCGCACCAGGCTATCCATGTGCGCTTTTCGAAATCGAAAGAGATATCGGGCTTTCCATCACCACAGCGGCATGAGTCTCTTTCTGGCATACCCTTTAATAAAAACTCTAAACTGGGTAGTAGTATGTTTTGTTTTGCATGTATTGCCGTTGGCATAATTTGTATAAACCTCATTTGATTAAAAAAAGCTGCACGGCAAAAGCGCCGGCAGCAAGGAGGATTGTGTCGAGACGGCGGGAGGTCATTCTGAACTAGTCTCGACGGTGTTCAGAACGTTGGTAACTTGTTTTCTTTTTTCTAACGCGAGCTGTGATTCTGTTTGTATAATCTTTGTAAAAAAAGAATGAGCTTTGGCAACCTCACCATTTTGAACTTGGTCGGTTAAGAATATAAAAGCACTATCTATTCGTTTGGTTTGGAGTTCAATTTCTTCGTTACGCACTGGTCACCTCGATATCTATCTGCTTGCCTATTTGTTTGGCTATTAGAATAATAAAATCTTTAAGCTGGTTTGAATGTGTTCCGAAAACGATTATTTTCGGCTCATCATTCGACTGTATAATATGATGTAATTTTTGTGGCAAACCTAAGTAACACGTATGTTCACCATCTTTATACTGCTGTTTTTTATACTTATTTGTTATCCAGGCCGAATAATCTGGCTCACCTTTTGGAGCTGAAAATATACTTTTTCCTGGTCGGGTATCGATGTAGGTTACGTTATTCATAATTCGAAACTTATCTCTGCATTAAAGGCTTTTACGAAGGCTATTACGTTTGGGTCTGACAATAACTTCGCCATTGCCGGGCGGCTTCGCTTTAAGCAACGCCAGGTTAAATTCCATGCGACCATATCCATTCGGTCGTTTGTAGTGCGCTTATGATCTGGTAATGTTTCAACATAACGAGCACGTCTGACTAATCTGGTTATAAAAAATGAATTTTCTTTTTTAGCTTTAGCAAAACGAAATCGGGACACGTCCGGTAGTGGCGGAATGTTTTCCCAGATAGGTTTTTTCTTAGTGCTCATAAGATTACTTACTTTGCATTGCGGCAACATGTGCGGCTGATAAATTAAGAGACTCATAAAACATTAATGTATTTCTATACATTAATAACGTTTCAAGAAAACGTAATTCGGCCGACGCTTCATCAAAAGAAAATGATCGAGCAAAGTTACCCATTGCATCTAGCGCACCTTGATGTTTTGTGTCTATCATTTGTGCCAGGCCAAGATTTCGCCAGTCCTGCTTATTTGAACACTCCCAAATAAGCTCAATCGCAACTAAGCAACCGGCTGGCAACTCTTCTATTGCTGCTTTTATACTACTCATGCTGCTACCTCTTCGGCTGTTACCGCTATTTCTTCTTTGTCTGGCAGGGTGTAAATAAGTGTGCTGCGCGGGTCGGTATGGTCCAGGAGTACTTGCGCTACCTTTTGCGGGTCGGCCGCTGTTGAATTTTTTATAATGCGCTTGGCAAAGGTGTGCCTAAACCAGTGCGGTGAGGCGTTGGCATTAATACCTGAGGCTTCTCGCCAGTGTTGTACTCGGTCTTGAACAGTACGAATAGCGATACGATTTCCCTTGCGAGACATCAAGAGTGGTGAATCGTCGTTTAATGGGTAGCCTAGTAGGCGGCGAACTTTTAATAATTCACGTACTGCTTTACGTGCTTTTTCATTACAGTAAATTTTAGTATCGTGCTTTTTACCTTTAAGCACTTCTTTTTTAAGATTGAATTTTTTGTCTTTTACAGCTGTTTTTGCATCGAGAACATTTAGTGCCACGAGTGTTCCTACTCGCAAACCGGTATTGCGCATAATTTTAAAGGCATAAAAATCACGGGTTGCTAATAATCCCGGTACATTTTCTTTATTCATTGTTGCTTTTATGGCGCTAAAAAACTGGCGCTCTTCTTGCTCAGTTAAATAACGGTCGAAATCTTTTCTATTTTGTGCGTACATGGCTCGGTCACCTCTTTGTATTGTTATTTATAAAAATGTAACTGCGTATTTTCGTACAACGAAATAAATTCAACTAAAAAACGCGACGGTTTATTTGATGCAGTCCACTCAGCGGCACGTATTGAGATAAAAACGCCTAGTGTGGACATGTCTAAATAATCGCCAGGCAATAAAACACAGCTTAATTTTTTATTACTCTTTTGATTGGTAATATGAACAGCAAGTTCAAACGCTGCTTTCGAGTTTGACTCCCTAACAATAAATCGAATTAATGTGTTATCTATAAAGATTGATTGAGCATTTAAAAACCAACGCCGTATATATGCGTATTGTTTTGGCGGTTGGTTTTTATTGGTAATTTGGTAGAAGATAGCCATTATTTTTTAACCTCTTCAGTGTTGCCTGTTTCTGTACTGCTAGCTTTTGTTTTTTTTGAATAATGCTCGATGAGCGCAGGACCAAAAAAAGCCATGAAGATACCTGATGAAATATTGAGATGTTCACCAGGCTTCATGTTGTCACTTACTGAGGTAATGCCTTTTTTTCTCATTTCATCTGCAGCAGTACTCATGGCTCACCAACCGTTTGAATATGAATGGATTCAAGACGTTTAACCATTTCGAGTAAGGTAGATATTCTTTGTTGCGCTGAGTCACGAATTTGTTTCATTTCATCGTGTTTAATTTTCCCGTCTTCCAGTGATTCTCGTACCGCCTTGGCGAACTCCCCTTCTTTTTCGATAAGGGTTGCCCATATATCCAGTAGAGCTGAGTCGCTAACGTAATCAATCATTTGTAGCTGAATAAAAACGCCGCCTAATTCCATGCAATACGATTGAGCAATACTAAAGTCGCTCGCGGTTCGTTGAATGGGTATAGATTCGCGTAATGTTAAATGATGTGTTTCGCAGCCTGGGTCGGCTTTGTTATTAAGCGTGCCGGCGTTCATGTTAATTTTAGGTGCTAGCGCACCCGGACCGGATTTTTTACCGTCTTTAAAATTATGAATAGTTTTGTATATTGCGTCGTCTAATGAATCCCACATGTGGAATTGCCCCCTTTGTACACTGTTATCAAAGGAGACTACTGGCTAGTATTCGTATGCATGTTACAATTGCATCACGAGGTGAATCGGTGCCAAAGCCAGTAGCCTCTACCATCGAACACCCACGGCCTGCATGCTGTGGGTGTTCACTTTTTAATTTATGCCGCTTCCTGTTTCAGCGAATCATTCAAGCGGCGTGTTATTTCCGCATTTCGGCTAGCGCCGTTTTTTCTGGCTTCTTTATCCAATTTTTTAACCATTTTTGTCGGCAATCTGGCGGTAAATATCGCGGTGCGTTTCACTTTTTTCATGATAATCCTAAGTCCATGTATATTAATAGTAGATGTAGTACCAAAGTGGTACTTAATGGTTACACGGTGTGTATAACATGTCAACCATTTATTGTGGCATCATACTGATACCATGAGTAGAGACATAAATCCGTACGGTTTAAGGATGCCCCCAGCCTTAAAAGAAGTACTGGAGAAGCAGGCTGAGGGATCGCTTCGCAGTTTAAACGCTGAGATAGTTGCTCGATTAACTGAAAGTTTAAAAAATGACGGGTTTATTTTAAGTAACAGTGGAATAAAAGATGAGCCTCAAATTTATACGGTTAGCCCTGGCAAACTAAATAAAGGTCAACTTAACCAACATTACAAAAAAGAGAGCGTTGATTATTTAACACTTACCATTGCTATTGAAGCGGGCGAACAGCAAATCGCTTCAGAAAAGAAAAAGTATACTGCTCGAAAAAAAGCGCTTTTATTTTCCTTACTATATGATTCAATAGACGAGGAAGAGCCAAGCCTTGATAATGTCGATAAGAGAACAATAAAAATGCTTATGGAATTGGCCGGTTAAAATTTAAAAAATACATGGGTTGCTTAAATGAATTTAATAAAAAATATTTTAATCTTAGTTTTAACTGTGCTGTTAATTAGTTGTACAGCCATACCTAATTACACGCCTCCGTTAAGCGCAGTCAAATATCCTGTTTCAGTAACTATTAACAAATCAAAAAATGAGCTATGGCCGATTTTAATGAAAGAGCTTAGTAATGAGTTTTTTGTTATAAATAACATAGATAAAAGTTCAGGCTTAATTAATTTGTCATATGATGTTGACCCAACTAACTATATTGACTGTGGTTTTATTTCTTTTAATTCGGAATCTAATATTGACAAACAAAAGGCATCATCAAAAATGATTAAATTTCCATTTAATGGACCTTTTGAAAATTCTGCAATCCGTACTTATAGATATATGTCTTTATCTGGGCGGATAAACGTTTTCGTTAACCAAGTCAAAAAATACAAGACGGTAGTGAAAGTTAATATCCGCTATAAAATATCAAAGCGTGTAGAAAGAAAGGGGGCCTACCCTTATGTTTCAAATGCTGTTTCAAATTCAAATGATAGAGCCGTGTTTAGAGAGGGAACTATATGTTACCCAACAGGTAAGCTTGAAAGAAAAGTTCTTGATGCTATAGAAATGTAACTATTGTTTCAAATTTCATCGTCTTCTATCTATTTTCTACAGTGATTCATTTCTAACTTATTTAAAAAATAACAATATTCCATAAATATTTTTTCATTTTGTATTTTTCCATTTTAGCGATACACATTTTAAACCCAAAGGCTTGTCTCGTTTCAAATCTCTATTTCCTATAATAATAGCCCCATCATGCAACAAACTACTTGCAGGAGGTGCGCTAGCATCATTTTTTCCTAGAAGGTGATGCTCGTAAAGGTCTTGTATTACAGGAGAGACTGGATCTAAATAAACGATCGTTTTCCCTGTTGGCACATTAATAAATGGATGGGGCACTACGTTCATGTCGGCATTTTTAATAGCCTGGTCTACCTCAATATAAATAAACCCATCCGTTTTTAATCGTTGGCTTACCATTTTACGATTAGACAAAGACCCTGTAATTTGCATTTCGCGCCAGTTAGGTATTTCAACTTCAATAAGTCTTTTTTTAATGTAATATTCGCCCTTTTCTCCTTTGGCATCGGCCACCGTATTGGTAGGGCCGTTATACATCCAAGGCGGATCGATTGACGAGGCTATGCTTTCTATTTTGCCTGTAGCATTATCAACCGTGGCGAACATAAATAAAAGTATTTGGCCATCGGCTGAAATATAAGGCGGTGATGAGTTTATGTAATAAATTCGAGCATAAGCCGTACCAAGTGTGCTGCTTGTAACCCTTATGGACGTTGTAGACGTAAACCCGGTAGACGTTGTGTTCCCTTCTATAAATTGAGAAGACGCTACAGTACTCGCAATTGATGCTCTAGATAAAATGCCTCTAAATGTATACGATGGAGCTACCAATATAGCATTTGCCGATGCGCCGCTGGTGCCGGCCGCAATACTAACGTCCTGGATAACTTCTTTTATTTCAGGTTGACCTATAGAGTTAACATCAATGGTCGATTGGTTAACGCTATTGACTATTGCTAACGCACCTAAACCTAAATTGTTCCGTGCAGTTGCGGCACTAGCTAAATCTGATAAATTATTTGCAACCCAAAGAAAAGAGTTGGCATGTTTCCCGTCGACTAAATCTGCGTCCAGTCCGGAGCCTACTCCATCAATCGTTATCAAAGAGGCTAATATTTCACTTGCCGTCATGTCGGCCGTGGCAGCTGCCTCTATGTTAGCTAATTTATTAAAGTTAAACGATGACATGAATCCGGCTGTTGATGCAGTAGCCGATGCATGTAACGCACCTCCGCTACGCGCACCATGAGCGGTATCGTTAAATCGCCCTGCAGGTAAGGTTCCCGCATTTAAATTGCTGGCGTTGCGGTAATAAGATCCTGTTTGGCTGTTAAGCTGGTCTGAATTGCGCACCTTCATTTCGAACAATGTCGACAACGCACTCCATACGGTGCCGTCCCATTTTTCAAAGCGGGCATTAGTTGAATTCCATTGTTTTGCATTAACGGGTAAGTTGGTTAATGGCGCAACACCTTCTAGCATTGTTAGATTAGCTTGATTGTTTTCAACGATTGAAGCTAATAAGACTAAATAGCCCTGACTTGATAATGGATTGTTAAAATCGGCCATAATTAATTACCTTTTATTTTCCAGCTAAAGGGCCCGTCCACACGTATACCTGTGATCGAGTCAAATAAATAAACAACAAATTGAGTGGGGTTAGAACCTACAGGCAGCGGTGCAGACGTTGATACCGATGTAGTACCGGCGTAAGTGATTGTAATCGATTCAACAGCTACAAATGATTTTTTAAAAACAATAGGCGTTCCACCTACATCGCCCGCAACTGCGACGGCATTACCTGACTCTATAATTTCTTCTACACTTAATTGAACATTAAGCTGCTTAAGTAAAGCCAGATCGTCTCCGCCGATTGATGTAAAATCAAGTTTTACTTTTACATATCTAAAATCTGACGCAAATACCTGGTCAACCCCTATGGTGTCTGTCCAGGCGTCGCCTAAATTTAATTTATAACTGATTGTTGTTTGTGTTGTTACAGTGCCGGTCAGTACTAGCATGTTTTTAATAACAGATATCAATGTGCCTTCAAGTGCTACACCATAATCAAATGTTTCTTCATAGCTGCTAGTGGTTTCAGATGGCATTGCATAATACGAATAACCGGCAGTAATTTGAGCGTCTGGATCTATCAAGGCATTATTTACAAAATGATCGGCCCATGTTTCCGTGGTATTAACTGGTGTTAGCAGGTCACCGTCCTGGTTAACAAAACAATTCGTTTTTGTACCTGAATAATCGCTTAACCAATCTTCCCTTAAAATAAAACCGGGAGGGTTGCTCACATTGGCCGCAACTGATATCTCGGTTCCCTGGTTGCCGGCAATATCTATCGCTGCAACCCAATAGGTATATATACCACCGGTTATTTCGGTTAATAAATTAAAGGTGCCGGTAATGGTGTAAAGTTCGGCCGACGTGGCAAAAGTATCACCTTTATAAATTTTGTATTCTTTTACGGGTAACGTTCCGGGCGTAGCTACCCACTTTAAAGCAACCTGATTTTGTATGACATCTCGGGTTAGCCCGCTTACACCAGGGGCTATTACTGTAACGTCGACGGATGCCGGTGTTCCGTCATTATCGGCTACGTCTACTGGCGTTACCCACCACGTTCTTGAACCTAACCAGTTAGCCGTGATGCTAAAACGATTTGCATTTATTATGGCTACAACATTATCACCTTCAGCGGCACCATAACTTATTCTATAGCCTTTAATGGGTAAGCTTCCAGCAGCGGCAGTGTAATTTAGTACCAGATTACCCGCAGCAAAACTGGCTGTAATATTTGGCGGGTTTGCGCCGACAACCGTAATACTGACTTGTGCTGCATTTGCAGAAACGTTTCGCGGCCATGACGCGTCACGTGCTTTAACCAGGTAATTATGAACGCCTGCAGTCAGCCAACTAAGGGGATACTCATTTGCATCTATACGGCCAAGAAGTGTGGCTGTGTCCCAGGCTGCTCCCTCTCTAATTTCGTAATCTAATAAATCAGCGGCATTAACATCGTCCCATTTTAAAACAGGGTTTGTTGCTGTAATGCTTATTTGTAAATTAGTAACATCATCCGGGGGTTGATTTTGGCCGATAATTGTATACGTGGTAAAGAACTTTCCGGCACTGCTATAAACACCGCTAGTATTTAAAACGGTTACTTCGATATCGACATTGCCTACATAAGTCCACAAAAATTCTGATCGACGATCAAATGTTCTATCAATAATTTGTAAAATCTCACCATTGGGTGCAGCACGAACAACAGCAAAACTATAAGGACCAGTGGTATCCCACGTAACAGCAATGCGTACTCCATAACTATTGCCCACATTTATAAGCGTATCACTAACCTCCAGTTTAATAATGGTTGGTGCTACTGCAGCCGGAGACGTTGGGTTATAAGTATAACTGTTCGACTCACTTAAATAATAATCATCAACTTCGTCAACCGCTGTTAAGCGCACATAGTGGTCATCTATTGGTTTAACGTCGGTTATTTTAACCAACTTACCGGGTGTTGCTTGCGGCTCAAAGAAAAATTTATAGTCAACCGGTTGGTGGTTTGGGTTGTTGTTAGGAAAATAAGTTTGAGCAGGTCCTGCATTTTGCCAGATTACCGTGCCATCAACGACCGTGTCACCTTCAGTTAATGGCCATATCGGCTCACTTACATCCGTTGTACCTGCAGTTATTGCTATATAGAAATAGCCGTTGGTAACCGTTGGCTGAACTTCATCATTTGAAATATGAGCTATTGTTGCAGCCCAACCATTTTTAACAATTAACGTTTTTAGTAATACTGTGTCGGTTGAACCCGAAACAAATGTAACACTATAAATATCTGAAGAGCCGTCTGGATAAATCAAACGAATGTAATGATTAAATCCACTTGAAAAAATAACATCTCTATCTAAAAAAAGTTGATTGTTTGTTCCTGATATAAGCCGGCCTGAATACGCCCATTGGGTTAAATCGTGTGACAAACCAACAACGTCCCCGCGGGTTACCACCAGCCCTTCTATATCGGTTTCCCAGGTAGTTGCCCTACGGCGGTACTCGGTTTCAGCCATTATAAGATTGGCTTCCTTTCCTGCCATCACGCTGTCGGTGCAGCCCATTAACTCGACGGTTAATGTTTCCAGTGGATTGGTGATACCCGTTGCAAGAGCTCGAACCGTATCCGGTTGCCAGTTAAGCGCGGGGTTTATAAAATTAAGTGCAACCTCATCATAACGTCGCTTACGTGCATAATTTATTATAAATGAACCTTGTTTAATGTTAGACATGCCAAAAAAAGCAACCGGCAACTGGTTGCCCTGGTCCCATATAACGCCGACCTTGCCAGTACCCCGAGTCGGGTGCGCCCGACCTGTACGAGCAATGATAATAAGCTGTTGCTCTACGCTCATATCGCGGTCGAATACCAGATTACAACTTAAGCCTTTACTGGTACACCAGGCGCCCCATTCTTTAATGGCTTCTAAATCCATATCGGTATCGGCAAGGCCACCGCCAAACAAACGGCGACCATTTAATATTTTTCCCTTGGCCCAATATAAAAATAACCATGCGGGATTACTGGTAACTTGAGAAACCCAATTCGCCCCGTCCCATACTGGGCAGCTTAATGTTGCCGTAGCACTTAATGTACTTACAATGCCTTGTAACTGTTCGTTCGCACGAATTCGTAAAGCTATGCGTGTTTGCCCTGTATAGTCTGCAGTATCGGGTTGGTAAGTTCTTAACTGACTCCAGTCAATTTTGCTTGATACGCGAGTGTCGGTGTCTTCTGGCGTAGTACGTCGGCACCTTACTTCATACTGACCTGAAGCAACGGAACGCTGAAAGCCCATGCGTAAAGGTTGGCGGCTGCTGTGCTTTAATATATTTGCACTGGCTGCATTAAAAGGAAGCCATGGTATGTCCCCGACTAGTCGATACTCTATTTCAATTATTACCGTCCATTGTTCTATACCATCATTGCCTGACCTAAAGAGATACCCTGCCAAATCTACCGTTAAAGCAGTTGCATTTAAACCACTGGTTCGGGTAATCCAGCTAACGGGCTCGGTTAATGTTGCTCCGGCAGTTGTGTCTACATTTACAGGGAATAACGTTAACACACCTGATGCATTCGACTGTTCAAGGGTGTAGTCCTCGTAATCCGTTATAAGGGTTTCACCTATTCTAAAATCGCTTAAGGCTATGTTGGTTAAACCAAAATTAAACACCTGATATAAAAACTGATCTTCACCCTGAAATTCTGTATACGTTTTGGCGCCAAGATCGGGGAAAATTCGATGAGACCCCAGCACGCAAGGCATAGGTTTAAATAAGCGCGCACGATTGCTGCCGCCTGAAATAGAATACGTTGGGCTACTCTCTTCACCCCGAAGAGCCTCGGCGGGTGGAAATAAAGGTGGGAATAGAGAAGAAACAGCATATGAACCGATGGCTGCAATTGCAACTTGTGCCGCACCGCTATACTGTTGAGAATACAATAAAACGATAATTGTTAATATTGTTCTAATTGATTTATTTTTATCGCCATTACCCCCTCCCTGTAATTTAGCTTTTAAGGTAATTAGCTCTCCCTCTTTTATTACTGTTTTAGCCCAGGCCTGCTGAGGGATTTCCTTGTCTTGTAAAAACAAAACCCAGTCACTTCTGCTTACCGGTATTTTTAAGCGGGAAAAATACTGCGTAATGGTTTCGCCTGGCAAACAGGCAATAAAAAAAACTTCGCGGCCAGCGGTGCTTAGTAATGGATGAGGGCAAAACGTTAACGTGGGTGTTTCTGAAAGATTAATCTTCTTAGTTAGAGTGTTTTCCATTTATAAAAACCCTCCAATTTTAACTCAATGCCTTCAAGTTCACGTATTCGATGTAAACAAACTTGCTTTGCACTTTGCATGGCATGTAAAACATAAGGCACGCCACAAAAATCAACATATATACCAATATGGTTAAGACGCCCTTTGCCTATCATTAATACTGCATCACCCTCTTCGGGTTTAATGGTTAAGGTTGCACAGTCATTTTTGTTTTCATTAATCTGTTTTGACCAACCTATAACATTAGCCGCTCGGCTTTGTGGCAGAATAATATTTCGACCAAAAACTTCACGTTGTACTTTTACAGCAAACGAGGCGCAATCATTTGAACCATTAACATAAGGCTGTCCAATATATGGGGTTGACCAGTGCATAATTAAAATAACCCCGGTGTATTTTCAGGACGGTAAAAAATGGTAATCCCGGGCGTGTCAATTAAGTTTTTAAAATGCAACGTTCCTTTCACCTGATTTTGATCCATAACGATATCAGTTAACTCCATGGTGACTTCCCACTCAATAATATCCGGCGCAGAACGCATTATTTGCATCATTCGAACAATTGAGCCATCGGCACCGGCAGACGATTCTATCCATTGTGTTAAGTCGCGACCAACGTTATCAATCGCCAATGTTGCCCTTGGTGAGCCCTGACTTAAATCGTCTGGTGGAAGCGCCCTGAAGGCCATTCCGATGAAGGTATTTAAATTACTTACAACATCAACATTGTCATTAACGACACGTACCGGTGTTGTTAAATCGGGATGGGTAATTTCCAGTAATAAAATCGGCGCTTCCGGACGGCTAATACTGGCTATTAATTCACGTGCAGTTGTACTTAACGAACGCATTTAGCTCTCCAGTACTTCAAGTGTTATATCTAAAACGTACTTAATCTCGGCACCTTTTTGGGACGAGTCAATATTGTAGTTATAACGGCCTTCAAATACTCTAGCCTGTTTATTGGTGCCATCCCGATAGTCTAGCCAGCTAAACCAGGCAGAGCCCCAATCGCAATCAGAACCACGAAACCAAGTTTCAAAATTACCCAGTTCGGTTTGTGTAAAAAGAATTGTTAACGGCTTTTTCACTGTCGTTTGGCTTTTTGTTTTAACTTGTTTAGCCGGGCCTGACTCAAAGCTTGTACGTAATACCGTTGGTTCAGGTTCGCCGCCAGAACCCTGAGTTAATAATTCACCATATATTGGGAAGGCCATGCTAGCTACCTTTTACCAAATTTGTTATTCATTGCGTTTGATATTTGTCCGTTACGATCAAGATCATCAAGAATAATAGACACAACGATATCCTTTCCGTCAAAGCGCGAGTTTGCCTGGGTAGCCTCACTTGGCGACCCTTTGTTAATCAGTTCTACTTTTACATTTTGCGAGCCACCACTCTGATTGAGTATATGGCGTGGGTCGTTTCGGGTTAGAACCTCTTCTCCTTTTTCCAATATTGTTGGTACTTCATTAGATCGTAACCCGGGTATACCGCCATTATGATAGCGAGGGGCACTAGAAAAAACTAACGGAGAAACATTGCGAGATGAGCCAGAACCGGAACCCGCTATGCCACCAGTATGTTTAGTAGGCGCATTAGTTGTGCCAGGAGGAATAAGACCGGTTCCTTGTAAAACAGGTTTTATTAGTGCTTGATAAATTAAAATACGAAGAATGTCTTTAATGATTGCATCGGCTAAATCTTTAAAGCTGCCTTTACCGTCTACCACCATATCGGCCAGTGTATTTGAAAACTCTTTCCCCCAGCCTAATGTGGCGGCTTTTAATTCATCAAAAGAATCTTTTCCAGTTTCACCAAAATCTTCGAGATTTTCTGTTGCATTAAAAATAGCACGAGAATAATTATCCAGCGCCGCTGCACTCCCTGTTGTTCCTAGTGCACCTTTTTCATATAGAAAGTCTAGCCTGGCTAAGGTGTCAGCCAATTCATCCATTTCAGTTTTGTTGTCCTGAATAACCTTTGTACCTTCAGCCATTAATGCTTGTTGTTTTTTTCTTGCTTCGGTTTCATTAATTATTCGTAACGCCAGTTCAATTTCCGAATCTGAAGCATGCGCAAGGTTAAGTTGATATATAACTAATTCTTCATTGGTAAGGTTTAAGGTTTCGCGCTGTGTACGCAGCTTTTCAATTAGCTTATTAACGGAGTCTTGTTGTTTGTTTGTCTCAATAGGGTCAATTATTTTTGTAGCGTCACCTTTTACTGATAATTCTGCAATAGTCGCATTTAATTCATTAATTTGTTTTAAGACTCTCGGTAAGGCGGCCTGATAATCTTGACCAAGATACTGATCAACCAGCGCATGCAATCGTATTAGACGGCGTTCCATTGCCGGAATAGATTCGTTATCTAGATCGTCTGCTGAAGACTGGAATACATTCGCAATTCCTGATGCTATTCGTTTGAAAAAATTTGTTACACCCGATTGTTTATCTGCTAAACCTAGGTACCTGGTTATGCTATCGGACATCGAAACATTAACTCTTTCCATTGAAGTCGCTATGCCGCTAAACTCAGCATTAATTTCACCGGATTGTTTTTTTAATGCATCAAAAACATCTGTTGATAATACTTTCCCTTCTATAACTGCACGGCGTAATTCACCGGTTGATTTACCCAGGCCTTTTGCAATGCGAGCGGCTAGTTCTGGTATATTTTCAATAATCGAGTTGAATTCTTCCGCCCTAAAAACGCCGCCGGCTAAGCCTTGTGAAAATTGTAGTAAACCAGATGAAAGTTGAGACTGTGTTGAACCACCAATAACGCCGAGTTGTTGCACCAAATTTGTTAGCGTTAATATTTCGTCATTAGTGGCATTTAGCTCTGGAGCAGTACGCGCTAAATTTTGAAATAAACTAACTGTGTCTCTTAATGCAACCCCATTTGCAGTGGATATTTCCTGGAGTTCACCCGATACTTGCGCGTAATCGCCCGTAGCCTTGGTTGCTGTTTTAATACGTTGTTGCAATACACCGTAAGCATCGGCATCTTTTAAAACAGCTATTGCAGAGCGAAGCGATATATAGGCAAGAACACCTCTAGTGAGAGTCTGCATTGACCGACCCATTTTATTAGAACTATCAGCAGCGCCTAATTGTTCTTTTTTTAGTTTAGCCGTTAGTTCTGAATGTTTTTTTGAGGAGATACTCCCTTTTTTATACTCTGAGTCAAGTAAGGCTAATTCTTTTTTAAATTTTCTTGCAGCCGCTGCAGCAGGTTCAAGTCTATTTTGTAATGTTTTTAACTTATTACCTGCTTGACCACCTTCGTTACCGGCTTTACCCAGGCCGTCAGATAGTTGCTTTATTTGATCTAATGCGTCTTTAATATCGGCTTTTACGCGAATTAAAAATTCTTTATCATTAGCCATCTTTGCTTAGTCTCTTTAGGGTTTCTTTTGGGTCGTTGTATAGTGCTGTAATCAGTGAGCTTAATCGTTCTTTATACTTATCAGTATCATGCTGAATGGCGTAATTATAAAAAAGCTTTAGTTGACGCCGGGTGTAACCGAGTAAGGCCTCCTTATTATGTCCGCACCTGATTAATGTTGCGCAGAGTTTGCCGAGTTTGATGTCGTTTGGTTTGTTTTTAGTCTTTCCGGATGAGCCATAATGTATTGACTGGCTATCCGTTGAGTAAAAAAATGACTATTTACTCCCCAAAAGGTCAAAAATATAGGGCTGGCATATTTACCTGGTAATAATTCAAAATATTCAGCAGGCTTTCCAGTACTTATGCTCAGCAAACTAATAAATGATTTATAATGCTCAGCAAAAACTTTTTCCATCACCAGCATATCTGGCTCATCACCATCAATATACAATTGTGCAATCGCTTTAATAATGGGCTCAGCTATCGTTAAAGCTTTAAGCTCTTGGGAAAAAGTAAATTCACACACCTTAATCGGTGTGCCATTTACATCAATTTCATCAAAACCCATGACAATACGCGTTTCGTCTTCGGCACTAACAGGTTTTTTATCTTCTACGCTATCCATTAACGATGCTGCCAATGTGCCCCATGCGGTCGGCTTGTTCTTTGCGCAGGGTAATGACTTTACCTTTTTCAAGGTCTTCACCTTGATGGGTGTGGTTTACGCTAAGTTTAAATTTAACCGGCGTTGTATCGTTTTTTGTTTCGGTGCTTTTTACTGCGGTATTTTTTTCTGGTTCAGCCATGATTGAACTCCTTATTTGATGTTAGTTAACGACTAATAAAAACTAAATTAGACTTTAGTCTTCGGTTATCCAAGAATAAAACTGATCACCTGCAGGACGAAGTGAGTCAAGTTCAATTTCACCTTCCAGGGTTACGTCTTTTGAATCATCTGTTATTAAATCTAAAGAGCCAGGACTAAATTTAGTTTTGAACATTTCACATCGCACTTTTTTGTTATTGTCAGCAGTATTGATACCGTCGAACATTACATATTTTTCTGTATTGTTGGGTAAGACGGTTATATGTGTTTGTGCGGCATAACTGTAGTCGACTAAAAGAGCCTGGGCTTCGGTAACTGTGCCAGTGCTTAGTATTTCTATTGTGCCGGCAACTAAATCTTCAATGTAGTCAGTGTCTTTTGTGTACGTTGTTGTACCAGAACTATCCGTTACAACAACCGCGCTTACATTGGTGTGTAATAAGCGAATAAATTTATCGAGGTAACCTATGTGAGCTTCATCGGTTACTGATGCGCCAATTTTAGTAATGACCACCCCGTGAATAGCTTCTTTTAAATGCGCAGCTTTAATTGAACTTAGCGCTAAAGAAACGGCATATTTTGAGCCTTTAATAAAAGATGCGCCTACGGCACCAGCCCCCGTGACGCTTTCAATTTTACTTGAGCGATCAATGTTGCCAGTTAAACTTGCTGTGCTTACGTTGCCAACAAAAACAAGACCGGCGGGTTGTCCTGCGGCATCGCGGTCACCTATAAATACTTTTCCTTGTCCACGAAAATAACGGCTATCAAATTGTTCCATTGTAGTATCCTCTTACGATTAATAAGTGCCCTGTTGGGGCGGCTCGGCTCTAAGTTTTGCAACTACCCACCCATACGGCGCGGCTAGTTGCTGTGATTGATCGATGCGTTCTGGTTTTAACGACATACCCGTAACACCGGTTTTTAGAAAACTTTTAATTTCTTCTATTAACGCGCCTTCAGATTTTTCTACTTCAACAGGCTGGCTGCCTTCCGCTACTTTTAGATGGCCAACAAACAGAATTTCTTGCGTGCCTTCTTTGGCTATCATACCGAGGCCGTTTCTGTAGCCTGATTCTCCGCGCGATATAATCATGATGACACCTTGCTCTAATTCACCTGCGGCATGATTGTCAAAATGCTGAAGCAAACTGCGTTTTATAATGCGATTGGTAAAAAAAGCTTTTGCGGCTGTTTCGATATCGTCCATTCTTGTAAGTACGTTGTCGGTCATAATTTCAATTTAAACTCGCGTTAATGGCGGCGTCGGTTAAACGTTCGGCTTCTTGTTGGTTGTCTTCAAAAGCTGGCTGCAAATAAGGTTGTGGCTGCGTGCCTTCAAAGGCAATTGTTTGCGCCATAGCCCAGGCTAAATCGGCTTGGTCCATAGTTGGGTCGTTTGGTGTAATGTTTACGCGCTTAATCCAATCATGAATATTTTCAACTGGTGGCATAGTTCCGGATGGTTGACCACTTGGTCCAAAAATTCCAGTACCTTCTTCTACGGCTTGACCATAGTTAACTGCTGGTCCTGCTGCACCTTCTAATGTTCCATTACGCGTTATGCCGATGCTGTTTGTTAAAATGGTATCGGCTTTGGGTGCATTGGCTCGCGCGCTGCGAGTAAACAAACGCAGTACTCGGTTGATAGCGTTATCGAGATTTTTTTCAAGCTTTTCAGGTTGCGCAATAATGGCCTGCATTAGCTTTTCTGCATCGATGGTGAGTTGCATTGAGTTCATGCGGCCATCCGTTCGAACTGCTTTAATAGCTGCTCAGCTAGTGCCGCTGGTGTGCCATTTTTAGGCATGCTACCAACGCCGGGGCCAAGTTGAACGGGCTTAGATATACCATTTAATGCTAACTCGGTTAAAGCTTGCGACACTGCGCGAATAAGTAACAAATGCCTGTCTGCTGGTTTAACACTGGTTTCGGCGGCCGTGTCTGCAACGGCATGGCCTGAATAGTATTTAAACTTACAGGCTTCACCAAAGTCGGCAACCTGACTCGCCGTTGGTGGATGCGATAATAATAAAACAAGGCCTGTATCACTTTCGACGTAATCTAGTGTTGGGATATTTTGTGGCCAGTTACTTGCCCAGGGTTTTCGGCTGGCTCTTTTTTCGTGCCCCCAAATTAAATTTAATGGGCGTAAAAAATCGGCTGGTGCAGGGTATTCAGTTGTACCGGTTACTACGGTTATAGAGCCAATGCGAGCACGTGGACGAACGCGGCCTAAATCTAAAGCGGCAAAATCTAAAATGCGCTCGAGTGCTTCGTTAGCTTCGCCGGTAAATTTATTAACGGCGTCTTTAAGCATACCGCGGAGGTCGGCAACTAGATCGGCTTTGCTCATTGAACCCGGCATTAGTTCGTGACCATGAAAGTAACAACGCCAGTGAAGATGTTGAATGCAACCATGGCGAGCATCCAGTAAATACGTTCACCTGATCCAATCTTTACTGAATTAACAACGCTTGTATTTTCAAGCATTCTTATACGTTTCTCATGGTCGTCGACTTCGGTTCCAATTCGGCTAACCAATGTTGTAACATTTTTTATTTCGCTATCCATACGAATTAATTCTCGCAAGGCTTTTGTCATATCTTTGATATCGGAACGTACACCCGTTAATTGATTATTAACAGAATGACTTAAGCTTTCGAGCTTTGATTCCAGAACAGCTACTTCAGTCATGATTAACCTTTTCAGTTGAGGAGAAACTTAACCACTCGCTTACACGCGCAGACAATAAGAAAATAGTTTGTTTAAAATTAACTTCGCCAGCCGGTTTTAGGCATGAGGTTACGCCCTTTTCGCCTGGCTTAAAAAAAACGGGGATAGCAGAAATAACCACTGGCTCTAATAAATATGCGGGTGGTTGTATTGGCGTATAAACAGGAACTTCAACCGTTACAGTTTTTCTAACAGTAACGGTCTTCGGAGTTGAACACCCTATTAACAATAAAAAGGCAAATAATAATAAAATTACTTTAATGCTTTGTTGAGCCATAAGTTCAAATCCTCTGGACCTTCACCTTGATTAAGGCTTTTAAAATCTTGCATGTGTTTAAACTTAAGTGCTAATAAAACGGTTTCTCTTTCTTTTTTTCTAGCGATGGCCGAGGTCTTTAATTGGTGCACTAGTGTATTTTGCTTCTCGATTGCCATCTGTAAATCAACGGCTTCTATTTCTTTTAGTTCAATAGCAATATTTAATACTTTCTTTTCGCTTTCAAGTGCCTTCACATTGGACTGATATGAATTTATGCGTAACTGCTGAATACCACCCACGGCTAAAACTAAAAAAATTGCGATTGCTGATATACCTAATTTTGAAGTTATTAAATTAAGGAACATTCTTGCCTCCACCTTGATCGCGATACGCTTCAGCACCTGCTTTGCCAACTTCAGACAATGCCCATGCAGCAAAAGCCCACTTAAGAAAGTCGAGCCATTCTGTAGGCGTAATTCCACCTGCTCCAAATTTATAGTCAATCGTTACTAATAAAACGAGAACAACTAAAACTCTAAAGCGTTTTGATTTGGTTCCTTTGTCGGCTAAATGGCTCATTTTAAAAACCCGATAGTAGTGGTTGAATGAGATCTCGCCAATTAACATTGGGCTGTTGAACGTGTGGAAATTCGCGTTTTTCTTTTGACCAGTCACCCGCCCAGGTTAAACCTAAACGATTTGCGATATCGCCGTAGTGCATCCATAGAGAAAGGTCGTCCGATTTGCGGGTTCCCCAAACGGGCTTGCCATCTCGTATTGGGCAACCATCAAAGGCATAGGCATAGTTATGTAGCGATTGCCCCGGTCCCGACCAGGTAACAATTTTTTTACTTTTTTGTGGTGCGGCATTTAATAATATTTGAGCAAGATCTGGACGATGATATTTTTCACCCAAACTGGCAGCTTTAGTTTCAATTTTAGCTAAGCTACGACCAGAACGATAAAGCCGCGCTTGTTCTTCGAGCTCTCTTTTTGTGCAATAAATCAAAACTTGCAAACCTTCTTCGTTACAGACGCGCGTAAAGGCTATCGCCTGTTCACGAAACGGGGCTTGCAAGTCTGATAATTTTCGGCTCATTCTATTGCTTAGCCGTTTTTGCGCTTATCGATTTCAGCTTGTACCAGGGCAAGTTTGCCGTCGTCGCCGACATAAAGCTCAAGCGCTGCTGTTAAGTCTTCATCTGAACTTTCAGTAAGTTCTTTAACGAATGATTCAGCTTCTAACGCCTGGCTCGCACGTGACAAACGTTCTTCGGTTATGCCTTCAATTACGCCTTTGCGAGTGTTACCACTTTGCTCGGCTTGTTCAAGCATAGCTAAGTTGTCGATTGTGTATTTATGGTTACCTTCTTCGGTTTTTTCCGAGATGGCCAATAATACGCTAGCAACGTTTCCATCTAAAATATCTAACATTGGATTTGGCGCTTGTTCAGCTTCTTTAGTTTTTTCATCCACTAAACCATGTGCTTTATTTTTCCATTTTTCTGGAATCATGCTGGGGTCAACTTCGCGGGTTTCGTATGGGCGAACCGACTTGTTGCCGACTGGAATAGTTTTGTCTGTATCATTTGTAAATGCGACGGATTTCATAAACACCTCTTTAAACTTAAATAAAGCTCGCCGAGTATTCGGCGAGCTATAGTCAGCTTCTACTTATCGATTAATAATTATCGATTTGTAGCGCTGTAAACAATTACCGATGTATAGCGGTTGCGTACTGGTGATGGTGTTTTAATCGCACTGTATTCTTCACCGTAGGCTTGCTTTTGGCCTGTTGCTAAACCATTTGAGTCGACTGCTTCAAACGGTTGGCCAGTGATAAATGGCTTAGCAATGGAATAACCTGTTGTGCCGCGTACACCCAACAGAATCCGTTCATCGCCTAAATCAACACCAGGCGCATCGGACTTCCAGGTATTTATGCCTTTCACTCGCTCTAGGTCACCCATAGGATCTGTGTCGGTGCCATCTTTTTTGCTTGACGATTCAAACTGCTTCGCGTTTGTGCAAGTATCATTCACCGTTGAACTCATCAATTGAAAATCAGGCGTTACATAACGGTCTGAGCTCATCATGGCTTTTCGGCCACCAATTGAACGAAGTAATCCATTTAAGTGGACGTCTAGATCCGTTGCGCCGTTGTCGGTATCGAACTTAACAATATTCGTTGCATAGTCGTATGAGATGAGTTCATTATTTACTGTTGCCGCAGGCGTGACGACCGCACCAAGTTCACTCACAAATTGAACATAGCCGAGATTATAATTTGTGATTCGATAGTAAGTTCCGGCAGCTTGCGTATTTGTGCCGTCGTATTCAAGAATGGCAACACTGTTAATTTGAATGCTAATCGGATTTTCCGCTGAACCGACATTAGTTCCTTTAAGATCCTTTTGTTGGTGAGGGCGAACGATTGGGAATTGTGCGGTTTTAATAGTACTAACCGTTGCTCCGTCAAGCTGTGCGCCAAAATCTTCATTGGCTAGACTTGCTGCAAGATAAGCATCTGAACCACGCTGCATTTCATTACAAATAGCGCGATGAATTAATTCACGCATGTAACGTGCATTGCTTGCCACATTTCGTGCGTATGCATCCCAATCAATAACGCTGGCGCGTGAAAAGTGCATTACTTCGTTACTGATTAAGAAGGCTAGTTTACGTGCCAAAATATATGCGGTGTCCATTTTCTGACTTACACTAGCGCGGGGTATCCCGCCACCTTCATAAACTATACCGCCGTTAACAACAGCGCTAATGTCACGTTCTTCATATGGAATCTCGGTGGTAACTTGCGCGCCTGAATCTGTAATGGTGTTTACCAATTGCAAAACATTTAAGTCGGATAACGCTTCCATAATGACTGTACGTTGGAAGCCTGCAGGGAAATTAGTGTCGCCTATGCCAGTGGTTCCCGCTGCAAATAGTTTATGTTCGTTATACAAACGTTCAGCCTGCATGCTATCGAACACTGCTAATACTTTTTCAACAAATGGATTAATTTTTTCACTCAGTTTTAATTTTCCTGTAGTGTATTCAGCCGTTCCACGCAAGCCCTTAGTTATATTTTCTTGCAAGGCTTTGATACTGTTTGATTCGTCTAATGTAATTTGAACATGCCCTTGACGGTCACCTTGGAAGCCCATACTTGAAAGCTGAGTGTTAACCGCAAGCTGGTTACCCATTTTAATTTGCTGTTCAGCAAGTCGGGTTACCTGGTCGGTTGTCATTTCTGGCGTAATCATTTCGCCAGCGTCACTTAGCATGGTGCGCTGTTCTTCCGGTAGAGCGGCCAGACCTTCGGCTTCGCCTAACAATTTATCGAAGAGTGCAACATTTGTGGAGCGTTGCTCGGCAAGTTTAACCTGCGCTGCTTTTTGTGCATTTTCACGTTCGTCTAAAATTTTATTTAGTGCGTCGGGTGTCATGCCTGGCTTAATATTTAAACCGGAAAAATCGAGTTTAATCCCGTCTGAATTAGTATTTCCATTTTCAGCTAGTTGCTTGGCAACCGTTTCAGCTGTTGCTACAAAGCTGTCGGATAATTGTTGCAATGCGACTTTGTCGTCGCCTAGTTGTTTTGCTGTTTCTTCGAACTGCGTGCAAAACTGCAAAACGATGTCTGAGCTTAATGCAAAGCCCTTAAGTTGTTCTTGTAATTTTTTAAGTAATTCTTTCCACATTGTCTTAATCTCCTGAGATAAAAGCATGGATATTTGATTGGTTGCTATATAAGGCTGAGGCTCGTTGTCAAACGAGAATTGAACCGGGTCAAGTCGTTTAACTCGCGGCCGAATAGTGAGTCCGGCACCAAATAATAAGGGGCCGTGCTCTTTTTCGGTTTCCGGATCGGTATAGTTTTCTGTGAAGTCTATAGAGAGGTAGCGAAATCCACGCTTTTTTACCGCGTCTACGCCGAAGTCTGTAAATTCGACTTCGCCACGAAGTTTTGTACCTTCCATGAACACTTTTTTTATCGTCGCCGCGGCACCATCACTGGGAGAGTGAGCAACGTCTATAAAAATTTCTTGTCCATAAATATTCGCATCGAAGTTCTTAATCATGCTTTGGAACTTTTTACGCGACAGGTCAACTTTGCCATAGTACGGATCGTTAAATTTCATAACCCGGGCAAAGTTTACGGTAATGGTATTACGGCTATCAGAAAGCATTTGCGAATCCACGCGACTTGATAATAACCGTATTGAGCCATCCAGCTCCGGATTATCAAATTTTAAACGCTTATTTCTTTTGGCCATTTTTTTACTCCATAAACAAAAAAACCGAACGCATCTCTATTGAGATGTACGTCCGGCCTATCGTCATGGTGGTTTTATCTAATTAAATATAAAACCGACTTCCCGCCTTATTTGACTGTTAACAAGATTAGGTTAATTTATTTGGCATAAACAGGGCCAAGCCTGTCAACGTGAAACGGGAAATCGTGTTAGTTCGCTTTTGAGTTCTTTGTCTGCAAACGTCGCTTTTATTTTTGCTTTGTATTCACCTGGTCCGGTTATGTCTCCAAGCTGCGTAATATAGCTTGCGTATTGATTCGCTGAGTAAGTGACGTTATCTACAGTCACATCGATGCCAGGCGCGGTCAAATTGTTTGTTGTTGTCATCACGGTACCGTCGGGGCGAGTGATAGTTAAACTTAAACCTGTATTGGCTGAAATATCGATACCTGTTGGTATAATTAATATTTTCCCGTATTCGTTTTCTACAATCATAATGTTTTCCTAATGCGTTACGGTTGGTTTATCGCTCAGCGTCATAACCAATGCGGAATTAATACTAAGCGACATATTAATAACTTCGTAACGAGGTGAAATAGTATTGTCGTTGCCGGTTATTGTTGCAATGCCTGAATATAAAATGCCACTGCCGTTTATTTTTCTTGTGCCAATGCCAGAAAGTAATGCATTGCCTGATAGCAAAGCTCCGGCGCCAGAAATATTTCCACCAACAGAGCCAATCCCTGTGAGCGTTGCATTACCCGTTTGCAATACGCCACTGCCATTAATGATTCTAACGCCACTACCGGAGAGTACTGCATTACCTGATAACAAAGCACCGGCGCCAGAAATATTACCACCAACGGAACCAATACCCGTGAGCGTTGCATTACCCGTTTGTAATACGCCGCTACCATTAATAATTCTAACGCCACTGCCGGAGAGTACTGCATTACCTGATAACAAAGCACCGGCGCCAGAAATATTACCACCAACGGAACCAATACCCGTGAGCGTTGCATTACCCGTTTGTAATACGCCGCTACCATTAATAATTCTAACGCCACTGCCGGAGAGTGCTGCATTGCCTGATAGCAAAGCTCCGGCACCAGAAATATTGCTACCAACAGAACCAATACCCGTGAGCGTTGCATTACCCGTTTGTAACACGCCACTGCCATTTATGATTCTAACACCACTACCTGAAAGATAAGCGTTGCTTGAAGTTAAAGATCCTTCGCCTGTTGCAGCCGTACCCCCTGCCGCTGCATGTGTAACAGTTAAATACGGACGTTTTCCATCCGTTCCATCGCTCGATTCCCAAAATGTATAAGTAGCGTCATTTTCTGCATCTGTTCGCTCAAAATGCCAACCGTCATTTACTAAAGTTCCATCAATAAAATCTTGAACATCTGAGAGTAGTTGAGCAATTCCATCTGAAGTTTTATAGCCATTGCTATTCGTTACAGTCATTGTATCCGTTACAGTTGCACTTCTGTCATTGCCATTTGAAATACCGCCTGCCGTTGTCCAATTATTGCTGGTCGACCAAATATTCCATGTTGCTTGTAGCTCTACCCATACACGTAATAATCTCTTTAATGTAACCGTTGGTACTCCAGTTCCTGTTGTACGATAAATTGAAACTGTCGCAGCACTAACAATTTCTGTTGATGCTATATTTGATAGTCCTGAAAAGCGGATTAAACTATTGCGCCAATCACCAGCGCCATATTTTGAAGTGTCAAGCCCAGATAAGGAGCCAAGATTTGTAGTGGGATCTATTTGCTGTATCTGCGTGTCTTCTGTGCCAGAATAATCGTCTCCGGCGTTATCACCTATAACGGTAACGGTCATTAGAAGTTATCTACGTAACCTGTTGGGATTGGCGCGTTTTCGTCTGCGTCAATGGTTGCGCGGTTAGTTTCAATATCAACTGCAATTTGCTCTACTGTCCATCCTTGGTTTTGGAAGTTATCACGTAGCGTTTCAGAATAAGCCTTTAAAGTATTTAATTCTACTCGCAGTGTACCTAGTGTTTGTTTAGAAACTAACGCAAGCGCGGCGTTAATTTCTGGTGCTGAATATTTAGTAACTAGTGCTTGAATTCGCGACTCAACTCTAAATGGTAATCTTGCAGCACGTCTCAAAAGACCTATGGCTTGTGGGTCGGCATTAGCTACAGCATTTCTATAGTATAAAACCCCTTGCTTCATACCAGCGTCACATTCATGAACAGCTTTTAATATCGACTCTGCCATACGTATTTGCTTTATTTCTAAAATCATTCAACACCTCCGAATACTGGCATATCACCGTCTTTTTCTAGCATAATGTCGCGCAGCTCAGTAGTGAAAGGCTCTTTACCGTTTTGTGTCCATCCTAAAAATTCAACGCGATCGAGATTTCCGTTTGCATCATTACGATTATATAAGCCTGTTGCTCTGCAATGTAGTTTTCCATCGACTTCTAAATAACATTCGCCGTTGTTAATGCCTGGATCATTAAACTTCACATACATTTTATATTCGTGCAATGTTTCACCAACGATAGAAGGTGTAACGCCGTTTGGTACTTCTACGTTTGCATTAGGATATGAACGTCCAATCCACTCAGGGTACTGACCGTTTAAATTAATAACATTATTTGA
>Ga0316205_10000931_pt1 | contig 42417 bp, 40 predicted proteins | sample 3monthpyrite_MG_FD_204941 | JGI IMG/M metagenome (GOLD analysis project Ga0316205, IMG submission 204941) | Microbial mat bacterial communities from mineral coupon in-situ incubated in ocean water Damariscotta River, Maine, United States -... | ecosystem: Environmental > Aquatic > Marine >...
ATTTGAAATATTTATTTGAACAGCTGCCTGGTAAGCCTGAAGATATTGATTATCTTTTGCCCTGGAATACTGTATTAGAAAATAAATAACTGGGTTACCAGAGTGTGCTTTGCTAGACGTTTACGATAGTGCTAATATTGATGATACGGGGGAGGTTTTTTGTGGGTGTAATTTACTTTATATTTTAAACTTCTAAGCTTAAACAAATATTCACCCAACAACCGATTTTTGCTTTATGCCCAACAGCCGCTTTAAAAAAGCACGCACATCATGCCCAACTGCCAACGTTGCTGGTATTGTAAACAGGGTAACCAGTGTAGCAAACATCAAACCCGATGATAAAGCCAGCGCCATCGGTGATACGAAATGATCTAATCCACCCCAGCCATAAGCGGTCGGTAACAAACCAACAACCGTTGTCGCTGCAGTTAAAATAACCGCCCTAAAACGTCTTCGCCCAGCGAGCAAAATAGCTTCTTTAATTTTCATTCCTTGTTCCCGTGCACGTTGTACAAACACCAGTAAAACCAGGGAGCTGTTCACTACAACACCGGTTAATGCCACCATACCCATGGTTGAGAAAAATGATAAAGGCATAGGTTTCCAGAACATATCATGTAAATAAAAACTTAAAATAACTCCGATAGCACCAAATGGAATTGCCAGCATGACCAATAATGGGTACACCATATTGTTAAACTGGATGGCTAATATAAAAAAGATTGCGATCAGTGCAAAGATAAAGGCGATAAGTAAACTAACAAATGATTCCTGGTTTTTTTCCTGCTCACCTCCGTAGTTAGCTGTAACTTTATCAGCAACGCCTTTTTGCCAGATCGCTTCATTGTCTTTAACTAGCTTATTTAATTTTAAACTGGACAAAATACTGCTATCTATATCCGCAACTACATTTACAATTCGCACGCCATCCTTATGCCGGATTGTGGTGTAACCACTGTGCTGCTCCAGGGTTGCTATTTTATTTAATGGAATTAAACCACCCCGGTTATTGGGTATTAATACATTTTCAATTTGCTTCAACTCCCCTGCACCTTTCGATGGAAAACGAATAGTGACATCTATTTCTTCAGTGCCTTGACGAATAGTTGATACGATTAAACCATCCGCAGCCGCACGAATATGTCTAGATACAATTTGCAAATCAATACCCGCATATGCGGCAAGTTTTCTATTTAGCACCACGTGTAGTTCAGGATCACCGGGCTTTAAACCACTGTCTATGGTAGTAACCCCTTGTATCGTTTTTAAATAATCCATTAATTGACGTGCTGCCTGCTCACTGGATTTTATATCAGAGCCGTTAATTTCTGCTTCCAGTGCACGCCCCAACGGCGGGCCATTACTAATCAGGGTTGATGATATTTCAAGTTGCTTATATTTTTCTTTTAATATCTTTGTCACTTTATTCATATCATCGATTGCATTATGATCTGGACGACTAACTGATGGAGAATAAATAGCACGAATCTGTCCGTAGCGACTACCCCGTTGGGTTAGCGGATCGCCTTCATCCATAGAAATATCACCGCTTTGCAAAACTGTAGCTTCTAAATATTGCTGATCAGTATTATCACGAATATCTTTATCAACATCGCGTAAATGCTGACGCATTTTTACTAATGAAGTACCCGGTTTTGCTGTAACCCTTACCAGAAATTCTTCTACGCCCACTGGTGGAAATAGCTGAAACAATAAATTTTGTTTCGCCAAAAGAACCGAGCCAATCAAAATCAAAAACGATAACAGCACCGTTGTCCATCTAAAACGAATAGCCTTTTCCAGTAACCAGCCGTATATATTTTCAAGTGCTAATAACCATGCGCGCTCTTTTGGATGTTTATCTGGATTTGTAACATGCGCGACATGACTGGGTAACATAAAAAACGATTCCATCCATGATAAAATTAGCAGGGTAATAACAACAATAGGAATGGCTATAACAAACTTACCAATTATGCCCGACATAAACATCATCGGTAAAAAAGCAGCAATAGTTGTTAATATAGTAGTGGTTACCGGGCCAAGTAATTCAACTGCACCTTTAACAGCCGCATCAACCGGGTTTAAGCCTTTTTCCATATGATAGGTGATGTTTTCACCGATAATAATCGCATCGTCCACCAGCATGCCGAGCACCATGATAAAGCCCATCATGGATATTAAATTCAATGTCATTCCCAGAGCATATATCACCGCAATACCGGTCATAAATATAATTGGCAGGCCCCAGGTTGTTGTCATAGCAACGGAGAATCGCAGAAAAAATAATAATGAAATAAAAACCAGTACAATACCGACCAGGCCATTATTGGTTAACACCCCGAGACGCATACGTGCAAAGCGGGAGAAATCCTGAAATGATTTAACTTCAATATCTTCACCATATCGTTTAGAAATAGTTTCAAGATACGGATTAATTAAATCAATCGTGTCGATAATATCCGCATTGGATTTTTTTAAAATCAACATCGACACCGCGGGCTTACCATGTACATCGTGTAGTGTTCTTGGTTTTTCTAGCGCTTCTTTTATTACCGCAACATCACCCAGTAAAATTGCATTACCCCGTGCATTCGCCCGTATCACAATTTTCTTAGCATCTTCAATACTGGTAAACTCTCCAACGATGCGTACTGACTTCTGTCCTTCGGGTGTATCAATCTCGCCACCCGGGGTATTAATATTCCAGCCGCGTAAAACCCGTGCAATTTGATCTACCGAAATTCGTAATTTACGTAATTTTTCAGGATCAACTTCAACACTATATTCGGCTTTGCGATCACTTAACAATACAACTTTTGCTACACCTTTAATCGTCAACAAATCTTCTTTTATCTCATCTCCGAGGCGTTTTAATTCTAATTCTGATCGATTATCCGATACCGCTACCCGCAGAATTGGAAACACTGCACCATCGACTTCGGTTACAAACGGGTCATTGGGTAAATCGGTTGGCAAAGTTGCTCTATCAACTGCAAGTGAAATATCCGATGTTAAGCGATCCCGGTTATTCGCATGGGGATCCACCTCCATAGAGATTCGTCCAGATCCTGGGAAGGCCATGGATATCATTTTATCTATACCATTTATCGCTCGCAGTTCCTGCTCAATTGGGGTTATTATTAACTGCTCAATTTCAGAGGGGGAGGCCCCCGGATAAGCCACATCAATTTGAATAATATCTAAATTCACATTTGGAAAAGCTTCCACCTGCATATACAACGCAGCGGTTACACCACCTATAGCAAGTAGAAAAACAGAAACTAAATTAACAACCAGGCTACGGGTCACTAGATAACGAATGATTGATTCCATTATTTTACTCCCCTGTTATACTCACTCTGGTTATCATAATCCTGACTGGACTTGTCAGCGGTATTATTATCAAGTTGATATTCATTAAACGTAAACTGTGGTAACGCAATATTTTTCCAGATTCCTCCGCGCAACAAATTTAGCTGGTGATGACGACGAATTAGTTCTATTAACTGTAAATCGGCAGATAACTCGGCAGTCGCCAGTTGTGATTCAAAATCAATAATTCTGTCAGTTTCAATACGTCCGTCTTTAAATCTCTCCACCGCTTCATCGAGTTTTTTCTGTTCCGCTTTAACACTTTTTTTAAATGCCAACAGCGCCTCATCACTGGATTTAATTTCCGCCAGTAAACTCGATATTGAATATTGTAAATCTTCCAGTATCTGTTTTTTATCCTGTAATGCTAGCCCTCTGTCATAATGCGCCTGACGTAATTCAGCATCAAAACCCGACTTATCCAGCCCGCGATTAAACTCGATGCTCACTCCGCCCACAACTTCAGATTCATCCAGACTACCCGTTGCCTGGTCGCCCTGATTAATTTCATTGCCCAGAAACACAACCAGATCTAAATCATCTTTACGTTTATCGCGGCTGCTGCGTATCTGACTATCGGCCAACTGTAATCTGGCTGCAATACGTTTTAGTTCGGGGCTATGATTTTGTGACTGTAGATAAACGTCTTTAAACGCATTTGACTGATCTCGATTAATACTCTTATTGGGTACCATGGTTTTATCCCATTGCCGCCCCATTAAACGATTTAATGAAATTAACTGCTGATTCCATGCCACCATTAAACTTTTTCTATCTGCGTGATTGATACTTAATCGAGCTTCCACTTGCAACACATCTTTTTGCTCAGACAAGCCCAGCTTATATTCATTATTAATATAAACACTCAATCGTTCTGTGCGTTCAATACTTTTTTCAATACTTCTAATTCGTGCCAGAGTAGTTGCTATACCCATATATAACTCAATAACCTGGGATGCAAGTTGATCATATAAACTAAGCTTGTCACTTAATGCTAATTTTTCACTGACTCGTGCCGCCACTAATCCTTCTTCATATAATGGGTTACCCGCACCTTTTGCAAAGCGGTGTCGATAATTAACATCCGCCCTGGATTTGGTTAATGGGTTTGGGATCGTTGGCCCGAAAGTTACCGCTGAATCTTCATTTGAAATATTTGCATTAAACCCCAGAGTTCCGCCATTTGCTAAATTTCTGTTTAAACCAGCGCCAACATTATAACGATCTACAGCCGTTCCCAGAAACACACTGGTGTCACGGCTATAACCCGCATTAGACTTTAACAACCAGGACAGTTGACTTTCTACCTTAATATTTTCTTCACGAGCTTTTTGCACCTGTAAGGCCGCGGATTTTATTGACGGATAATGATCAACCACTTTTTGTAATACCTGCCCTAAACTCAGGTTTGAATCCATCTCTCGAGCAGCAATATTTGTATTAAAGGCAAAAAAGAATATCACGGCTAAAGTTGTATATTTCATCACGATATTTTTCCTGTATTGTTTTTATTTTTCATTTTCGGTTGTGCTTATTACATTACTTTTTTTTTAGCAAATTGTTTAAAATAAACTCCGTGTGCAGCTGCAAATAATTTTGCGTACCCGTGTCATCATCATATGGCTTGAGCGAATGCATCCAGATTGTAGCCTGTACCAGCGGAGCAATTACTAAACGTGCTACTGTTTCAGCTTCGTACAACTCAAACTCGCCACTAATCATGCCGCGGCTAATGACTTTACTGAATAAGTCACGGGAACGGGTAACCACGGTTCTGGTAAAGTATTCCGCCAGCTCGGGGAAATTACCCGACTCGGACACCATAATTTTTGGAATTGCAGAGAGTGATGTGCAGGCGATCCCCATCCACCAGCCATTAATCATATTACGTAACAGGTCAGCATCTGAGCCATCAAATTCATCAACAATCTGCTCAACCCGATCAATTTGCGGAGTGATACGCTGCTGAACCACATCCCTAAATATGCTCTCCTTGCTATCAAAGTACAGATAAAGGGTACCCTTGGAAATTCCAGCAGCTTTCGCCACATCCACCATACGGGTTGAGCTAAAGCCTTTTTCGGTAAATAGCTTCAGTGCAGCATCGAGAATTTCCTCCGGCCGCGCCTCCTTACGGCGTTTCCAGCGGCAATTTGAATTTGAGAGTTTATCGCAGAGCATAATTCACATTAATATATAACTGACCAGACGTTTATATATTAATGATAAATGACCCACTGTCCAGTTAATAATAAATAAGCTAAGTTTACAGGATTTTGTGCCAACAACGGCTTATACGGCCCTAAAAAGCGGAATTGAGATGGAAATTGAAAAGGCGCCAGCCGTTATAATATAGACAGGCCTTCACTGCTAAGAAAACACCTGGTTATTTAAGAAGAATATTCCTGAATCATCTAATTACCCGCAGTGCTCATTAAATATTCTGCAGGGATTTTAGAGTACGTATAAACCTTTCCCCCATACTGAGTTGCAAAGTTGGCGGCACTTTCCTTATGACCAAAAGGCACGGTTTCCGGTGCATCCATGCCACCGATCCGGTTACTCCCTAAAACATACCAGGCATTTTTAGCCTCTATCCAGTTGTCTGCACCTGGGTTATCCCAGTTAGCACTGGACATATCATTCACATAAATTGCGGCGATATTTTTAGGTTCTTCCGGTGACCGTGTAAATGCGATGGTGTCGCGTACCGAGGTAAACCACAGCACTTTATTATCAGAGAGAATTATCTGACCCTTGGGGCCTTTATGATAGACAACAGTCATTAGACAATAGTAACCATTGGCTTCACGGGTAAGGGTTTGAGCTTTGGGAACCTCCACCGGGGTATTTTTTTCGCAGGCTGATAAAAATACAATAAAAAATATGGATAGTACTTTATACATAAAAAATTCTCGTCAATTTACACTGTAATAAAACTTAACCTCACCTCTTTTTCAAAGAGGGGATACATATTTTTTATTGTTATCCGCTTGAGATTACTAAATATTAATTTTACCGGGGAGATTTAATTTTAAAATCAAATCCTCTCAATCCTCCTTTTTCTAAGAGGGAAGTTAACGTTTTTACTTGTGGTATTTAAAGCTCTCGCCGCTGAAAAACAAATAGCGTCACCACCAATGGCACAATCACCCACAGCAGCATTACCCCGGTTAAAAGTGAGCTACTCATACCCGCTTCACTGGCAATACCCGCAATACCGGCTGCATCACTGACCCCGTCAAACAGACTTAAATTAAATATCCGGTAACTATCCGTCGGGCTTATTAACATTAAAGTTGTAAATAATTGCTGACCTATTTTTTGCCCCTCATCCAGTAACAGCGCACCAAATAAAACCAGATCATATAAAACTACAAACACCAGCCACAAACCAATGGCGCTCCCCGCAGCGGTAGCTCTTTCTTTTACCAGCACACTCAGTAAATAGCCCAGCGCAATAAATATTGCACCGAGCAATAGTGAACTAAACATCATTGCAAGATATGCCTGCCAGCCTTCGAGGCTACTTCCGAGCATTAACATAATTAAAATAGCTCCACCGTAACCGGCAAATATCGCAATAAATAATATTAAAACATGACCTGAAAACTTACCCATAATGACTTGCCAGCGACTCACCGGATAGGTTAATAACAGCATCATGGTGCCCCGTTCAAATTCGCCTACCAGTGCATCAAAGGACAACATCAGCGCAATTAGCGGAATTAAATAAACGCTTAAACTGGATAAGCTAATCACCGTAATATCCAGGTCACTAGCACGCACCGAGCCAGTGGGAGCGGAACCTAATAACGATAAAGCGATGGCCAGTGTGCCAAGCAAAACTATCGCTGCACCTATCCAGCGATTACGTAAACCATCGCGTAATTCTTTTTGTGCTAAAACCCATAACATTTTAACGCCTGTGGTTCTCACACCTCACCTTCTTGCATAAAGTGCGTGTAAAGCTCATCCAGCCTGGGTGGCATAATTTGCATATCTATCACATCTTCACCGAGGCTACTGATATGACGAATAAGTGGCATTTTTTCTTTACTTAAACAACTCAAATGAAAACTTTCATTATTAATGTGCATAATATTTATATCCGAACCCAATCGCTCTGCTACCCGTGATGCCTGCCCTTCTGCAACAGAAATTTTTAAATGCACGGGCAAAGTCGCCTGTTGATAAAGCTCATCTAAAGAACCCATAGCAACAATGACGCCGGATTTCAAAATAACAAACCGACTTGCCCTGGCTTCTACTTCGTGCAATGAATGGGAAGAGATGATTGAGGTCGCTCCATCTTTTTGCAGCTTATCAATCAACTCGTAAAAATGCTGGCGTAGAATCGGATCTAGGCCGGTGGTGGGTTCATCCAGAAAAAGTAACTGCGGATTACCCAACATCGCCTGAGCGAGGCCTAAACGCTGACGCATGCCTTTTGAGTAAGTGGCTACCCGACGCATTGCCGCATCACCAAGGCCCACCAGTTCTAGTAATTTTTCACATTCATTAGCACTTGAACCTTTTAGCTGTGCGTAAAACATCAACACTTCGCGACCTGTCATCGCTTCATAAAAAGCGACACTCTCAGGCAAATAACCCAACGCCAGTCGCTGTGCAACTGCAGCACTAAATGCCGGGTTTTGCCCTAGCACTTCAACCAGCCCTGAAGTGGGCCGTGTTAACCCTAACATTAACTTCATCAGTGAAGTTTTACCCGCTCCATTATGCCCAACCAGCACGATGCATTCGCCTGAGTGCACATTAAAATTAATATCACGCAGCACCGTTTCATTCGCGTAGGTTTTATTTACATCCTGCAATGAAATCACTTTATTTTCTGCGTCTGATTTACTCACTGACTAAATCTCCTGAAATCATTAACTCTAAACGGGGAGGTTTCATTAAAGGAACACTGTCGGTGACACCCCCGGGGTGAATGCCGGGGAATTCTGCCTGCGCCCATTTTAAAAGTTTTACCGACGGGCTATTTAATAGAAGCTTTGCCATGGGGTGCCGCCAAACAATCTGGTCAACCAGATCATTGGGCTTATAGGGCTGATCTGAAACACCATTGGCATCTATATCGAAGGCATCATTATCACTCCAGTAATTTCCTATGCCATCTTTTGACCACTCAATAAATCGTGTGCCCACATATTTCACCTGTGTGCGATTATTAATAAATGCATTAGCATAAATTTCATTGCGCTCGGAACCGGCGGTGAAATGAATACCTATCTGGCAATCTTCAAAGCGGTTATTATTAATCGTATTAAAATTGGCGTTATAAATAAAGACACATTTTTTTGCGCCACCACTCACCCGGTTACCATCAATCACTGAGTAGTTGGTGAAATTGAAAAACAGGCCACGCTCGTGATCACCAATTGACTGATTACCGATTGCACGAATACGATCGGAAAACATTAATGCAAATCCAACGTGGTTGTTAATTGAAATATTATAACTTATTTCACTGTCGAGTGTGTACATGTAATGAATTGCGAAACGTAAATCACGCATACGATTTTTACGAAAAATATTTTTTTTACTGTTGGTTACAAAGATACCATCGCGGCCATAGCGAATAGTATTGTTTTCTATAATTGAACCAGGTGTATTCCATAAATAGACACCATTACCTCGATCGTTTATTCGGTGAAACTGACTACCAGTGATAACATTATTGCTAACCACGGCTGAGTCCGGGCCTTTAAGATAAACCCCAATTAAATTATTTTGTAGATGATTGTTTTCTACCTTTGTGCGGTCACCTTTATCGGTAATAAAAACCGCACTGTCTTCGCCGTTTAAATCATTACCCGAGTGCTGAATAATTAAACCTTTAATGAGCACATCCGCTGCGTTTACCCTGATCACATGCGATGATCTTTCGCCATCAATAATACTACCGGCTTGTCCCACTATATTGAGCGTGCGATTTATATTAACTGAACCGAAGTAGGTGCCTGCACTTAATAAAAGCGTATCGCCCTCCTGTGCATCATCAATCGCTTTTTGTAAAACATCCTGACCGGGTACCACGTTTATTTCTTTTGCCTGCGCTATAAAAGAAACAAAATATATAAAAAACAATAAACCAGCTACCAGACCACGAATTATATCGCGGCTGGCATCTGACTTATTGACTAACAACTTAATTTTCAAAAACCTGAACCTAAGCTGGCTCAACAAACATACGACCACGCATTTCCATGTGCAGCGCATGACAGAACCACTGGCAATAGAACCAGTGCACACCTGGGCGATCCGCTGTAAACGTAATGGATGATGTTTGCTGCGGCCCGATTTCGATTGCTACACCATAGTTTGCAATGGTGAAACCGTGGGTCAGGTCATCAATGGCATCCGCATTACTGATATATACCGTCACTTCATCACCCTGTTTTACGGTGTATTTTTCCATACTGAAGTTGGGTGCAATAGAGTACATGTAAATACGAACTTTCTTACCATCGCGTATTATCTTTGAATCAACCCCCAGTTTAACTCCATCTTTTTTAGCCTGAGCCGTTGCATCAGCCCACATGCGATCACCATAAGTCCAGAGTGAATCCGGATTGACTATATCAGCACGAACAATAATTACATCATGAGGCTCCGCATAAGTCGGTCCGTCATGTACTACTTTCATTTTCTTACCGCTGATATCAATTAACTGCTCGTTCTCCGGCTTTAATGGACCTACATTAATGAAACGGTCCTTGGAGAATTTATTCAGCGACACTAGCCACTTGCCATCCGCCTCTTTAGTTTCGCCCATGGTGGTATGGTTATGCCCCGGCTGATAATGTACATCGACTTTATCAAGTATCGGATTCACTTTCTTACCATTGTATGCATCAATGGCTTTCTTAATATTCCACTTCACCGCCTGGCTGTCGAGGAACAACGTTGTGAAGGCATTACCTTTGCCATCGAAAGCAGTATGCAAAGGCCCCAGTCCTAATTCAGGCTCCGCGACCACCGTATCCCGAGGTTTAATTTTATCTTTGAATAAATCCGGTAAACGTCGAACATCAATCACCGTAACTGTCGGTGAAAGTTTTCCATTAAACACAACATGTTTACCATCCGGTGCTGTGTTGCATCCGTGTGGACTATTGGGCACAGGAATATATCGAGTATATTTAGAACCCTTGCGGCCATCGATGACTGGCACGCCGTTAATTTTTTTATAGTCACCTTTCTTAACTGCTTTTTCGATGGCTTTAATATCAAACACCACCGCCCAGTCACGCTCGTTTGCCATCATACCGCCAACATTGGTGGCCTCTTCACTGTTATAACAGGTAGAAAATGCATACAGCCCCTGATAATCCGCATCGCAGTTATCCAGATTTCCATCCACCATAACCTGCCATTTTACTTCCATTTCATCGCCGTCAATGGCACTGAAAATTGCGTGGTATTTTTCCGGCTCATCAAGAACACTACCGTCATTTGGAATCGGCACTCGATGCTCACCATTGGCAAAGACATAACCGGTGCGTGGATATTTTTGTGGGCGTAAACCGTGAATATCAGATGCATTGGGAATTTCGATAATCTTATCGCACTTCATCACATCGCATCGCACACGTGCCACCCGCGTGTTGGCTTTATCATTCATAAATAAATAACGGCCATCATAAGTACCGTCGGTAAATGACATATGTGGATGATGCAAATCACCATTTAGCCAGACGCCACCACGGTTACCCGAATCTAAAAACTTTTTAGTTTCGGGCAATAATCCATCACGCAATATTTTACGGCTCTCATTAGTAGCACCCCAACCGGAAGCACTGCATCGGTTAAACACCGGCACTCGCATTAACTCACGCATAGAGGGCATGCCTAAAATACGCAGCTCACCCGCCTGACCGCTACTCCAGAAACCGTAGTATTCATCGAGATCACCGGGTGCAACTTCAGATCTATTTTTCGATGCCGCAATAGCCGCCTCAGGCGTTAACACGCCCACACCGGTTAAACCGGCAAAGCCAGCCAGTGCTGCAACTTTAATTGAACCACCCAGTAGTTGTCGTCGGCTAAGCCCAACTTCTTCAAGCTGTTCATTTTCTATTTTATCGACTTTTTTACTCATTACGCTTCTCCTCGGTATGCCTGTACTAATAAGGCGAAATTATTATATTTCTACTTCACACGATTTAGCTTTAATTTATAACTAAACTCTTTCTAAAACTTCTTAAAATTCATTTAGCCTTTTCTAACTCAATTTTAATTGCTGATAAATTTTCTGATTCAAACGATGCCTTGTGAGCTGCTCTACGTTCTTTTTTCAGTCGTTTCTGCACCACCACCGGACAGGCCTGGTCATCGCTATACACTATCTGGCAATGCAAACAGTAAAGACACTCATTAACATTAATATCCCCCTCCGGATGAATGGCCTGCACCATACATTCATTACTGCAACGCTGACAGGGTGTACCACATTCTTTATAGCGCTTAAGCCAGGAAAACATGCGCATCTTTCCTGGGATAGCCAGGGCAGCACCCAACGGGCAAAGATAACGACAATAAAAACGTTCAATAAATAAACCCGGAACCAATACCACCAATGCAAAAATCACATAGGGCCATTCACGTACAAACTTTAAAATAATGGCGGTTTTAAACGGTTCAACTTCTGCCAAACGCTCTGCCCACTCCAGTGAGTAAAGTGATAAACCGAACAGTAAAAGAAATATTAAATATTTAAATGACCAGACACGTTCGTGCACAGCCCAGGGCACAACTAGCTGTTTTATTTTTAGTGCTTTAGCCATTTTATTTAATAGCTCCTGCAGCGCACCAAACGGACATAGCCAGCCACAATAGGCACCGCGCCCCCAGAATAATAATGAAGCTGCAACCGATGCCCATAGTATAAAAATCAACGGCTCCATTAAAAAATAGGCCCAGTCAAATCCGCTGACCAAGGCATTAAACATAGCAAGAATATTGACTACGGATAACTGCGCGTTAAAGTACCAGCCAATTCCGAATAAAGTAAAAATAAGAAAACCAGTACGTACACGTTCAGTTATTACAGGACGTTTAACTAGCCAATCCTGGAAAAAGAAAATAAGTGTCAGCACAAATAAGGCTATTGATAGCACAGCAATTTCGGCGGTTTTTAGCTGCCACATTTTTATCCAGACAGGTTCGGCTTGCGCTGCCGGTTTTTTATTAACCTTAGCTTCACTGAAATTGAGATACGCTTTTGGTGGACTGTACTTAAGATCAAACGTTAGAAAGGCTTTTTTAGTCGGGCCGATATTTCTCCCCACTAGTAATTCCAGCTGCCATGGAGCTGCAGCATTAAACGCTAAATCCGCCGGGGTTCTGAATAAATCAACATCGTGTAATTGTGGTGCCCCTTTTGCTGCAATGGCACGCAGGCGTTTATGATAACGATCATGAAAACGAATTGAGGTATCGCCCTGTATCACCTGAAAGCGATCAAAAATTCCGCCCCGTACATAACCGGAACCTTTAAATGAAAACCGACCGTCACCCGCCAGCATGATTGCCTGTTCACCTGGCTTTAATTTTTTTTGTAGATTACGGTACTCATTTTCACCGATCAGACTTTTGCCAATACTGGGAATAGAAACCACCGCTGCATATAATTCAATAAAGATATCATTAGCATCACCTTCCTCGGGAAATGCCAGTGCCAGGGGATTACCATTATCTTTAAAGGCCTGGTTTATCTGAGCAACACTAATAAATAATCGCTGTACAGAGCCTTCTTTTAATAAACTCTGCCAGTCTTTAATGACATCAATTTTCGGGTTAATGGAAGCAACAGGACCCGTGTGTTTTTTCTCCGCCTGCAACCCGGACAGACCAAAATGCCGAGCCACTTTTATAGACGCCCTTAAAATATTATCGTCCATTACCATCACGGTTACGGTGGCACCAGAGACCACATCGATCTTCACATCCTGTGTGCCACGCACTAGCTTGCCCACATCAAGCCCGACATATTCATCAAGCACCGCGGTTATTCTTTTTTCAGGAATTCCAATCAGCACAATCGGTTCGTGGTGCTCTACCAGTAAAACTTTTTGAATAACGCCCTGCATATCGATGGCAATGAGCTGATGAAGAGGTTTGCCAGAATAGCCGGTGGTGTTTACATAATCCGATGTTAAAAAAACAAAACCAATCTGTTTGCCTTCTTTGTAGGCTGGTGACACCACTGGTTTGTTGGTGATTGCACCTAACCTGTCAGCACCTGGAAATATAGAATCTGGAAATATCTCGCTGGATTTAACGGTATCTAGCAGGCGCGGTAATTCGGAAGCGGCCCACACCGTTGCAGACAATAGACTCGCCGTTATCCACAGAAAAAAAATTTGGAATACTATTTGAGTTGTGCGACGACAAGTCATATTCTGGACAACACCTTTAACCAACTTTACAGTAAGCAGAGAGATTAACCGAAATATCTGAATAAAATTATGCTCAAAGTGTTTGTTCAGAATTTCAGCATATCCTTATTTGCAGTGCAGCTATTGTGCGACATTTTGACACAGTCTCCATGACATTTGTCAAGATTGTGCACATTCAATACAAGTTAAACTAATCAATAAAAATGGCCAGACGATGTTATCAACGAATGTAGATACGACCACTGAATTAATGTCCATTGCTCTGCAGGCTGAACGTGAAGCAATACGTCGCTATAAAGAGCTATCCACGCTAATGCAGGACGCTAACAATGCATCGGCTTCGGCATTATTTGATCGCATGGTGATTGAAGAAAAAGGCCATGAACGCCTGTTACTTAAATGGATGGCGCGAGAGGGTATTGAAGAAGATAACAATATCAAACCGGTTAAATGGACTGACCCGCAGGTAGCAACTGATTATAACGAAGAAGCCTGCAGTGCGTATCACTGCACCCCCTATCGCGCGCTGGCTTTTGCCGTGCATAATGAGGAAATTGCATTTCGATTTTATACCCACGTTGCGGCTAACTCCAGTAATGCGATAGTGCGGGAGCATGCGGAAATTCTCGCCCGTGAAGAACTGGGACATGCGGCTTTACTTAGAGCCGAACGGCGCAAGGCTTATCACGAAGAACTCAATAGCCACGCACAGGAACCCCGACTAGATGCTTCAGCCATTCACAGTGAAGTAGATTTACTAACCGCAGCTATTCACATTGATTACTACCTGTTAGAACAAATGAAAATCATTAAAAAAAGCACACCACAGATTGAGACACTTCTCAGCGCATCACACAATGCTATTTGCAAACATGAAACTACCCTGCGCAATAAAGCAGAAAATGAAATGCTAACTCCCGGCGAAGAAATCACCGAGACGCTTAATAAATTAAAGTCACATAATAGTTATATGCAACAGAAGTTTAACCAGCCAAATCAGGAAGTTTCCCGACTTTGGGCTTGCTGTGACAGAAGCTTTGCTTTTTACGATATGATTGTTGAAACCACCGACAATGAAAATATTATGCTCAGCGCGCAGCAGCTAACTTCTGTTGCGCTTGATCGAATTGGTTTTTTGAAAAACTTATTTGGGGATGAGCCAGGATAAGTTATTGTTTATTACGGGTGCGTAAAAAAGTTAAACTCAAAAGTCTGATCTACGATTGTCTGCTGCGCAGCAAATCCTGATCGAGTTTAGCCGCGTCAATCTTATTTGCTGAAATTATTTCCAGAACAGAGAATTTCCGTGCTTCACAGTTCTGTAATTCCTGCTCGCTCTGTGTCAGGTTTATTGATAGCCAACCCGTATCGGTATTGACAACACCCTTCACTCTTTCTACACCCACCTGTGACAATATACTTTTTAGCAACTTCAGCAATTTATTTTGTGTCAATACAGTCGAATGATTCAGTTTCCAGCCGGCACTAAAATAACCATTCGCATACCCCTGTAGCAATTGCCAGTCAGGGCTATCAGTGGCTTGTTCTGTTGTAGCTTTATGATGTGAATGGGAATGTATTTGTGAAATACCTGCTAATTTTTTTATGACTGGTTTTTTTTTAACTGGCTGTTTCTGTACGCGTAAAAAATCTAGCCAATGCAGCTGTAACTGACCGTATTCAACCATCGCAACTTCCCTTTTTGCAGGCTCAAACGACATGGCATATTTAAGAAAACAGTTTTTGTCATCTTCCGAGTAAGTATCCAGCTTGCTGGCAACCAGTATGTCGGCTAAGTTCGACTGATCAACAAAAGTTTCGTTACTCAGATAACGGCTATCATTTAAATTTCTGCCATCAATTAAATTAATAACCGCTTTTAAATCCAGTACCGATTTATAAAATTCGCCCGTTAAAGATTCGATTAATTTTGCAGGATGCCCTAAGCCGGTTGGTTCTATTAATATACGCTGTGGTTTTACTCTACGAATTATCTGATTCAAACCAACACTTAAGGACTGACTGCCCACACAACACAAACAACCACCGGGGATTTCTTTTATGCTGACGCCTTCGGTTTCTAACAGTGCACCATCAACACCTATCTGACCAAACTCATTAACAATCACCGCCCAGTTTTCGGATGCGGGTTTATGTTTTAATAAATACTTAATTGCGGTGGTTTTCCCAGCACCGAGAAAACCGGAAATAATATTAGTGGGAATATTTTCAAACGTACTCACAATTTATATCGTGCAGCCAGAAAAAAATTACTTCATTATGTCAACATGAATTCCCTGGGCTTCCAGTTGTTTAGCGCGTGCATCAATATAACGCTGAAAATTTGTCTGCGTTTTATAGGCACCACTGCTCACATAATCCATTATCGACTGAATGTGAAACGATTTTAAATAAGCATCACTTCTGAACACTTCTGAGCCCTCGGGGTTAAAATAAACCAGGCTGGGGGCATACTGAATATCAAGTTTTTTTGCCCAGTCTTTAATGCTGGATTTTTTGCCATTCGGCATGGTTATTTTCTCTTCTGACCACATATCCAGCACCGATACATTAAACTTTTTCAACTGCTCCTTAGTTTCTTTACGCTTAAGCACTTCGCCGTGCATTTCATCACACTCCGCACACTGCTTTTGCTCAAACATCACCAGGCGATATTTATTCGAGGCCTGACTAAAATCATAGGGGGATTTAACGCTTTCTACTTCTTTATGTATTATGCCTTTTGCCTTGCGCGGAGACACCCGGGCCAGATAGGCTCTGAATTTTTCCTTTTTATCGTGATGACCTAATACATAATCCAGTGCGGCATTAAATTTTGCCGGATTATAATAACCATTGGCACGTAAAACCGCTTTACCTTCTTCATTGAAGAAAATAAGTGTGGGTGTATACATTACTTTTAAACGCGCTGCAAAATCTTTTTCCGTAGTTTCAATATCGCCAAAACTAACATCCCGATCCCCCCAGATGTTCATCGAAACCACATCGAAATTTTTGCGAGTCTTATCTGCGATTTTACGTTGTGCAAAATTAACCTGTAAAAGTTTTTTGCAATAGGGACAACCATCCTGATAAAAAAATATCATTAGCCGCTTACCCGCTTTACGCGCTTCAGCTATATCTTCGTCCAAATCTAAAAAAGAATTTTTAAACCACTCGGGCTGTTCCTCATAACCCGGGTTAACCATGCCCTCTGCCAGACTGCCCTCAGTTTTTGCCAGTACACTCTGTACAAATAACAGAGAAAGTAAAATACATAATTTAGCGACGTTTTTCATGCCCGACCTTTTTTCTGTTTGATGGTGTAACTTTGCGATTTGAAGCATTTTTTGTTCGACTATCCTTAGTACTACTATTGGTGGTCCGATTTTTGCCAGTACGACTATTTTCGGAGCGGCTATTTCCAGTTCTGCCACTTCCAGTGCGACCACTACCACGACTCGACTGCTTACGCCCCTGCATCCGGTAGACTTTTTGCACCGGCACTCCAGACTTTAATGCCGCATCGTATTCAATGCCCGCCAGCTCCGCCAGTTCACGAATCTGCTGCGGTTCTAATTCGTAATAACGTCCCGGTCGATTACTCTTTGTCATCATCACCGAGCCATAACGGACCCGCATTAAACGACTCACGGTTAAACCAACGGCTTCCCACATGCGTCGTACTTCACGATTACGCCCTTCCATTAATACCACGTGATACCAGCGATTAAAGCTCGACGGTGTGCGGGACGTTTTATCGTCTTTTACATCTTCCACAATATCTTCAAAACGCGCTTTACCATCTTCCAGCTCAACACCATTGGTGAGCTGTTTAAGCTGCTCAGGTGTTGCCTTGCCCATCACTCGCACCGCATATTCACGCTGCAACTGGCTGGATGGGTGCATCAGTTTATTGGCCAGGTCTCCATCATCGGTAAGCAAAATCAGGCCAGAGGTATTAATGTCCAGCCGCCCCACCGCAATCCAGCGACTGTGCTTTAAACCCGGTGCGTGATCGAAGATAGTGGGTCGGCCTTCCGGGTCACTTCGGCTACAAATCTCACCTTCGGGCTTGTGGTACATGAGTACCCGTGGCAAAGTCTGTTGCACGTCGCGAATAATAATTTTACGACCGCTGTGCATAACAACATCACCGGTTTCAACTAACTGGCCCAGACCAATGACCTCACCATTAAGCTGAATTGCGCCTTCTTTAATCCAGCTTTCAATCTGGCGTCGTGAACCCAGGCCTTGTCGAGCCAGTGCTTTTTGGATACGTTCTTTACTCATAAAGTGTTTCTTTTTCGGATAAAACAATGAAAATAATATTGACCTGTATTGTACTACTTTCTAGCCTTCAATACGCCTTTGCTGACACGACTGTAACATTTGTCGATGCGCTAAAAGATACCAACGCTGCATCCCTCACCTACAGTATAAAAGAAATGCAGCTAAAATTAACGCAATCCGGGCAAAATACGATCAATGTTTACAACAGCCAAAACAACTCATTTGTCAGTTTTAATACAGATACGGGTAAAAGCGCCAACCTAAACGAGCAGATACTCAACAAGCGCGTTAGCCAGTTAAATAAAGAACGCCTGCAAAAGCTCGCAAAGATGCAAAAAGAACTGCCAAAAGAACTACCCAATATGACCCCGGCCCAGCAGGCGGCCTCCGAAACCCTGATAAATCTGTATAAGTACCCGGAATTTTATGGCGAACATACTTCACTTGTCGTCAACAAATTGAAACAGACCAAACAGGTTAATGGCTTAAAATGCCAGCCCTATCAGCTTTATAAAATAGACAGGTTACTGAAAGCTTTCTGCCTGGCCGATCCCCGCTCACTAAACATGAGCGATTCGGACTATAAAACGCTGCGCAGCTTCTATGCCTTTAACTACAACATGCAGAGCCGCTTGTTAATTGCGTTGGGAAATACGAAATTCACCTTCATCGATTATGATCAACACAATATGCCCGGGGTAGTTATCGAAGAAATTGAATACCAGAAATCATCTCCGGCTCAGACGCGAATTAGCTATCACAGTGTATTAAAAGACGTTCAACATCAGCTTTTAAAATCTTCTGAGTTTAATATTGAAAAGCCAACAGGGAAGAAATTAAAGTAGCCGCCGGTTAAAAACTCGGGCATAAAAATTAACCGCCTGCAGCCACCGGTTTCTTCAACTATAATTAAAAGATTGTATAATTTTGAGCGGTTTTAGATGCTGCCTACGACTATGACTATAAGTACTAAATTGAAAAAAGTTCTGTTCAAACTGAGCAACCTGTACTTCCCATTCAACAATTTAAGTCCCGAGCGGCTACAGGAAATTGTTAACCATATTCGTATTATAGAGCTGCAACAGGATGAAATTTTACAGATGCGGGGCTGCCGCTCCCAGGATTATCTGTATTTGATGGAAGGTGAAATAGATATTGTCTGTCAGGGCAGTATTCGCACCATTACAAATCCCCAGGAAACCCAGCGCTGTCCGGTACTGCTACCGAATGAAAACAGCAGCTGCAGTGTTATAGCCAAAACCAACTGCATCATCAGCCATGCAAACCGAGATATTTTAGATACGATTATTGCCTGGGATTATATCGGTCGCACATCCATGAATAGCGTTAAACACATAGACATCATTCGCAATACGCTGGTTTTTCAGCGCCTGCCAATTGAATACATTCAAAGTGCTTTTTCCCGCATGAAGCCCTGCCGTTTCAAAAAAGGCGAAACCATTTCGGCGGATAAGAGTGATGCCTATTACCTGATTTTAAGTGGCCGAGCAGAAGTGCAGAACTATGACAATATTAACCAGCACTTCAAGCGGGTAACCGAGTTGGGCATTGGTGATATTTTTGGCGATATGGCACAGGTTTCCGGCAAAGATTCAGATGAAACCGTTACCATGCTGGAAGATAGTGAAATACTGATTTTAGGCAAAGCGGATTATCAGCAACTGAAAAGTCGCCCGCAGGTGCCCACTGTACAGTCACAGGTTGCTAAAACCATGCTGGATAATGGCTACCGACTTCTGGACGTACGCTTCGCAGAGGAATATGCAGAGAATAAAATTCCTGGTGCAACACTAATCCCCCTTTGCGATCTAGTGAATGGGCTAGACAAGCTCAGTCGCAAACAACCTTACATTATTTACTGCAACTCCGGCCCGAGCAGTGCCATTGCTACCCTCATTCTTCATGAGCACAATTTTGAAGCCCTGTCCCTGGAAGGGGGCATCAGGGATTGGCCCTATGATGTTGAGCAGGCCTCTGCAAAACCCAATATTGTGCCTCTTGCTAACAAATTCCACTAGATATAGTAGATTTTCTTCTCAAAACCAGATAAAAGGCATAGATTTTACATTTCCCCGGTTTTACACTCGGTACAGGTAATTTTAATTACCTGACCATTTACAACACAAATAAACGGGGACTCTATGCTTACAGACTACTCTGAAAAACGTAACTTCTTCCGCATGAATCTGGAATGCGATGCCGAGTACACCATTAATGGCTCTGGCAACCAGAAATCTGGCAAGGTCAGTGATCTGAGTGGTGATGGTATTTCTATCATTGCGGACCAGTCGGTTAAACCCGGCACTGAAGTACGCGTTTCTATCCGGCCTGAAAATGATGTGACACCACCACTGGAAGTGATAATGGAAGTACTGCGCTGCGAAGAGCAGGATGCGGAGAGTTATTTGCTTGCTGGAAATATCACCAGACGGTAAGCGCCACCGCTAGTTATCCTTATAACTGGCCGCCGATTTCTATCCTTTCTACTAGCTGGTTTCCAGCTGGATAAGCTTCGACCCCCTTTGAAAAACCTTCCCTGATAAAAAAACATAAAAGCATTTGTTCGCTAATATACACAAATGTATATCAAAAAGTGTAATAAACTACAGGTGTATGAGCCTGAAAACATTAGCGTGTTTTGCGTTTATTAGCGGACAGATGTTTTTACATTATCAACCACCAAACCAGAACGCCATACTCTTCTCTAGAAATTCCTCATAATGCATATAATGCGAACCATCACAGGAAAAATTCAACCCCACCATTCCATTCACTATGTTCAACGAGGCGGAGCGTAGATAAATCGTTTCATCGGCAAAACGCAGGGCTTTAAACTGTTGGAAAACCCGGGGAATTTTTTCCGGTTTCACAGTCGCCTTTTCAAAATATTTTTGATGCCGGAAAGCCAGGCAAATATCCGGATCGCTCAGCTCTGCAAAATTTAATATCTGATAATCATAGGGGTTGTCCACCAGCCAGAAGGTCGCCCGGCTGCTGGAGAAATGCAGTTTCGCATGAAAAACCCCCTGCACCAGTATCAGTTCTTCCACCAGGCTTAAAACCTCGTCGATTTTTGCATCCATGGCGCTTTCGATACGCTGTTGTGAAAATAGCCCGCTACGTATCGCTGGATCACCTTTTACCTGTTTCCAGATTTTTTCATCTTCAAACTGTTCCGTAGTGCGGGGCAGTTCGCGCAAATCAAAATCCGCTCCCAGATACCCTATGGCTTTATGATCCGCACCATATATGGTTTTAATGGCGGTTAATGACGGGCGTTTTCGGTTGCTGCTGATATAGGCGTCTGACAAATAATAATCTTCACCTTTCAGTGCTGGCTGTAAATACGGGCGGGCAATCCGATCACGTCCAATCTGCCCGGATTTAAAGCCACTGCGGGTAGCATCTTCGGTGATTTGCCTACCGGTTTCATCGACCACCCAGAGGTACTTGCAGTACAGCGCCTGATCCATTTCTGCAGCAAGGAGCACTTCCAGCGCTGCACGATCATGCATTTCATTCGCACAGGCGTTAGCCAGTTCAGACATGGATTCAAATAACAGTGCGCTCAGCATTTCTCGCTGTTTAGTGATACTTTTCTGTATTGTAGTTTCATTATCCATTAAATATGCTGCCCTTCAGGTTATAACAATCTTAATCATCATTCGCCGCAATAACTATTAATAGCCTGATGAACATCAAGTCCATTTCAGTTTAACAAAACTTCATTACAATTTTTCTATATTTTTTTGCAAACGCTTCAAAGCCTGCTGTGTATCAATTAATTCTTTAAGCAACTCATCCCGGGTAACCGGCTTACTTAGCTTTTCGAGTTCTTCCGCCTTGCTTTTTTCCAGATTATTAATCACCACCGCTATAAACAGATTAATAATGACAAAGGTACCGACAAAGATAAAACTCACAAAATAAACCCACGCCCAGTCATGTAACTCCAGTGCGGTATACATCAAATCAGTCCAGTCTTCGAGGGTGACTATCCGAAACAACGTCAGCACTGCCACTCCGAGACTACCCCAGTGCTGCGGATCATGCAGGTGAAACAGGTGATAACCGGAAATGGCATAAATATAAAAGATAATCGACATCAACAACATCACATGCCCCATACTGGGAATGCTACGCAAAAGCGTGGTAACAATTAACCGTAATTCGGGAATCGTAGAAATAAGCCGCAATATTCGCATCAAACGTGCAAGCCGAGCGACCATTGCAAGCTCACCGGTCGCCGGTACCAATGACAGCACAATGACACTGAAATCAAATAGATTCCAGCCATTACCAAAGTATAATTTCAGCCTTGGTGCCACCGCACTAATTTTTAATAAGGCCTCAACAATAAATGCAAAGAGAATAATATTTTGAGCAAGCTCAAACTCGCTCGTAAAGCGCGCCATTAATTGCGGGCTGGTTTCTAGCCCGAGTATTAAGGCATTTATCAGAATAAGAGCGATAATGGTTTTATCAAACAGCGGCGAGCTGATGAGGATATTTAATTTTTTTTGCAACATAGGATTTCTAATTTAATTTGCGCTTTTTTCAAAAGCAATTAAGAATGGAACGGGTTAAGATTAATCAATAGACACAATCAGACTCAAACAAAAATTCATTTTGTTCAAAAGGTTATTTCATATTTTAACATATTGGAAACCCAATGGTTTTAGCTTTAGTCTCATCTGTGACCATTGAATTAAACAGTGCTGTGTTTAAGGTATTGGGCCATTGTGTCGTTTATTTACAGGATCATCGATAACCGAGTCGACACAATTCCCCTGTTTGAGCAGTGTTTGCTGACGATTAATTTTACGAACAACAGTTCGGCCAGCCCAGTCGGTGGCACGATTAATTGCAACATATATATCCGCCTGCGTATCTCCAATCACAACATCTGGCAATCCCGCCAACACCACCTGCAAGTGACAATGCTTATTCTCAGCACCACGTGCTGCATTTAAATCTGATAGTCGCATTACAACCCTTACAATATGGCCATCACAAGCGGCCAGGGAAAAATGCAAACGCCTTTCAGCATAATTACGCAAAGATTCGGTTAAAGAAAAATGTAATGCCTGTATATCTATTTTCATCTGAATTTATCCTTTACAAGCGCTTACAACTCAAGGTAAAAATATGTTAAGCGGGTTTGACAATATAAAAAATACGATTATTATCTTGATAATATTCGAAAATAACGAACAAACATCTTTATGATCAACTACAAACACTTGCACTATTTCTGGGCAGTAGCAACTGAAGGCGGCGTTGCAAGAGCCAGTGAACGATTGCATCTAACTCCACAAACCATAAGTGGTCAGCTGAGCTTGCTGGAAGATCATCTCGGGGAAGCGCTGTTTAACCGCGTCGGGCGAAACCTGGAGTTAACCGAAACCGGCAGACTGGTATTAAGTTATGCCAATGAAATATTCTCACTGGGCAGTGAGCTGGAAGAAGTCATCCACCAGCTGCCCGATAAGCGCCCCCAGCAATTCAGAGTGGGGGTTGTTGATGTACTTCCGAAGTCTATTGCTCACCGAATTTTACAGCCGGCACTGCAATTGCCCGAAACAGTACGCATGATCTGCCGTGAAGCCAGCCTCGATGTGCTGCTCGCAGAACTGGCGGTTCACCGTCTGGATTTAGTCCTCGCCGACCGCCCTATTCCCTCAACGGTTAGCACCCGCGGTTTTAGCCACAAGCTGGGCGAGTGTTCCATTAGCTTTTTTAGTAGCACCGCTTTGACAAAAAAACTCAGTGGTGATTTCCCTCAGTGCCTGGACGGCACACCCTTATTGCTGCCCAGCAGCGGCACACAATTACGCGCCGGTATTGATCAGTATTTAGACAAGCGACACATCCACCCACGTGTGGTGGCCGAGTTTGACGATAGTGCGTTAATGAAGGCTTTTGGAAAAGCAGGTGCAGGAATTTTTATAGCGCCAGCTGTGATAGAAACTGAGGTTGAATTACAATATGATGCTTCCACTATTGGCCGAATAGATGAAGTAAAGGAACAGTTTTATGCTATTACGGTTGAACGTCGGGTTAAACATCCGGTGGTGAGTGCGGTAATGGAAGCGACACGGGAATCATTATTTGGTAGCAATAACAAGGTACAGGTATGAATAAAAAACAGGAAAAAGCCGGCATATATCATGCCCCATGGGAAAAAAGTTTCGATAAAATCATCACGCCTTTCGAGGAATTCATTCACCGACAAACCACCAGTGGTTTACTACTGATGGCCATGGCGGTTATTGCTTTGTTTCTTGCTAACAGCCCCTTGGCTGAAACTTATCTACATATTATTCATACTAAAATCGGCCTTAGCATTGGCAGCTGGTCATTAAAAATGAGTCTGGGACACTGGATTAATGACGGGCTGATGGCAATATTTTTCTTCGTTGTCGGGCTCGAATTAAAACGCGAAATACTGGTCGGTGAGCTGGCAAATTTACGCAATGCGGTGCTGCCCATTGCTGCCGCTATTGGTGGCATGGTTGTGCCCGCTTTATTTTATTTTGCATTGAATCCCGAAGGCGATGCGGCACTTGGATGGGGCATTCCAATGGCTACGGACATTGCCTTTGCTATTGGCGCACTGGCCCTGCTAGCAAGCCGGGTGCCAAAAGCGCTAATAACTTTTCTGGTAGCACTGGCAATTGTTGACGACCTGGGTGCGGTGATGGTTATTGCCATTTTTTACACCGACAGCATTTCCCTGATCCCACTTGCTGCTGCGGGGGGATTATTTGCAATGCTTATGCTGCTCAATATGGCGGGCATTCGCAAAACCCTCCCCTATTTTATTATTGCGGTGATTCTCTGGTATGCGCTGTACCGCTCTGGTGTGCATGCCACACTGGCGGGTATTCTCGGTGCTCTGTCAGTGCCTGCCAAACCTAAATATGAGCCAGAACGATTCAATCAACTCGTTAAGGAATTAATGCGTAAGTTTGAAGCCAGCCATGATCCAGGCAAGAACATTTTGACCAATGATGCATTACGTGCCGTGGTGCAAACTTTAAAAAATGGTGTAAACAGTGTTGAAGCGCCATTGCAAAGCCTTGAGCATTCCTGGCACATGCCGGTGGCCTACCTCATTATCCCCGTGTTTGCTCTGGCTAATGCGGGCATTCCCCTGGCAATAGACTCTCTGGGTGACACCCTCTCTCACCCGGTTACACTCGGTGTATCGTTGGGTCTTGTGCTGGGTAAATTTGTGGGTATTACCGGCGCCAGCTGGCTGGTTTTAAAACTGGGTATTGCGGAGCTGCCCAAAGATACGCGCTTTACCCAGATCGCTGGCGTTTCATTACTCGCCGGTATTGGATTTACTATGTCTATTTTTGTAGCCCAACTGGGCTTTGGCACCAATGAAGAATTATTGCTGATGGCTAAAACCGGTATTCTCAGCGCCTCATTACTGGCGGGTGTGACGGGGTATATCTGGTTGTACCTGGTAAGCAAGCCCGCAAATACCTGATGTAAATAAACATTTGATAGCTAGATTTCCCCGCACATATTAGGGATAATATATATAAACTATTCGCCAGTTTTATGGTCAATATTTGCGGTAGTAATGAATACGCTATTTAGAGCACTGAGCCAAATCAACAGAGAGCAAGAATGAGCCAAACCCCGGACACAAACCCGAAAGCCATCCCCGAGCATAAACCACGCCCGTTTGTGGATATGATTGTTGGCATCGTCATACCCTCAGTCATTTTAATGAAATTCAGTGGCGATGAGCAACTGGGTGCCGCACTCGCGTTGGTTATTGCACTGGCTTTTCCAGTTGGCTGGGGCTTATTTGAATTAGTTAAATATCGAAAATTTAATTTTATTGCATTGCTGGGGCTGGTCAGTGTTTTGTTGACGGGCGGTATTGGTCTGTTGCAACTCGACACCCAGTGGCTGGCCATTAAAGAGGCGGCCATTCCGGGCATCATTGGCATTGCAGTACTGGTATCAACACAAACCCGCTTTCCCCTGATTAAAACACTCCTTTATAACCCGAAACTTATGGATGTTGAAAAAATCAGCCTGAAACTCGAAGAGCTTAACAGCGCAGATGAATTCGAATCTCGCCTGTTAAAAGCCACCTATTTTCTAGGGGGCACCTTTTTCTTTTCCGCTGTCATGAACTATGTGCTGGCAAAGTGGTTAGTTACCAGCCCGGCAGGTAGCGTGGAGTTTAATGAACAACTCGGCCAGATGACCCTGCTCAGTTATCCAATGATTGCCATTCCCTCAATGCTAATGATGATGGGCATTTTTTATTATCTGTGGCGTACCATTCACGGCATGACCGGCTTTTCGCTGGAAGATATCATGCACATAGAAAATAAAGCTGAAACTAAAACACCTGAGCAGTAATCTAGTTAAGTGCGGCTAAACCCCGACACCTGATTTACTGGAAATTTTATACTGGATCACCTTATTCGCGGTAATCGTTTCCTCCGCCTCTGCAGTACTCAAAGCCGGTTTTAAACAGTTTGATCTGTTTGGCGTGGTGATCATTGCGATTGTTACCGGCCTGGGAGGTGGCTCACTGCGGGAGATGCTTTCTGGATTCAGGACCAGACATTTTTTAGCGTGTCATTGAGAAGCGCCTTCGTGATTTTTCTGGCGGCGCGCTTCATGGTAATTTCCCATCGTTTATTTCTTATTCCCGATGCAGCGGGTCTGGCTACCTTTGGCGTCGCTGGAACACTTGTGTCACTCATGGCGGGTACCCCCTGGTTAATTGCCAGTTTTATGGGGGTTATGACCGGCATAATGGGGGGCGTCTTTCGCGATATCCTGTGTAACGAGCCGCCCATAGTATTTCATAGTCCTCTCTACGCCACCGTAGCCTGGCTCGGCTCCTTGCTGTTTATTGGCTTGCTGCATTATCAGGTAGATATTGCCCTGGCTGCGATTATTGCCGGAAGCTGTATTTTCATCTGTCGCTTACTGGCCATTAATTTCAATGTAACCTTGCCGAAATTTCGCTTTAAAAATAATGCGTAGTGGCTGGAAATATTGGTGGATTATCAGGCGAACTGATTAAATAGAACTGAAGTAGACACGCGTTGTGTATTCGTCAAAAAAGAATTAATGGCTGCAACCTCGTCACTGCTTTGCAGATTTGCAGAACCACTTGCAACTACGCCGGAAACTGGCGGCGCAGATTCTGGCGATGGGTTAAAATTAGTGACTCCACCATCAGCTCCGATGTCGTTATCAATACCTGTTTCGCCAGCACGGGGATTTCCATTCCCAGCATTTGCAACTTCATCCACGGCTCGCTGATTTTCTTCCAGCTGTGCTTCCTCTCTGCGTTGTATGGCAATATCAACGCGTGCCCGTGAAGCCAGTTGATTGGCATTAGCCGCTACGCGTAAATCCTGAGCTGAGGGATTAGCCGGTGCCAGTGCCGCAGCTCTTATCTGACTTGATTTAGCCAGGGTCGCCTGCGGGTCATTAGCGACCGCAGAGGCATCAATTTGAACCTCTCCTCCAATCGCATAAGAGCGACCATCCGGACCGGTCTGATAAGTAAAACTGGGACCACCGCGTACTAAACTCCCTCCAGCTGCAACATGGGCAGCTTCATGGGCACGTACTTCCCGATCACGGGCACGTAACTGACGAATAACTGAAGCATCCTGTTGTTGCTGCTCTTTTATCGCCTGCTTATCTTCGGAATCAGTATTGGATGAACGAAATACATTGGTAACGCGACGACTGGAGATAGACCCCAGCGGGTTACTACTTTGAATATTTTGTGAGTTATTTATAATCATAAAGCACTTTTAGTGATGAGCACTTACAGACCAGAAAAGCCAGTTTAGATAAACGACTAAGGATTAAAGCGCCTAGGCACGAATATCAACCATTGTTCCAATTACAGAATCAACAGCTGAAACTACCTTGGCAGAGGCCTGTACCTGAATTTTATTTTGCTGCAAATCAACCAGAGAGCCTACGAGATCTGAGTCCTGACCGGCTTTATTCAGTTGATCTGCGCTGGCAATTTCCGCCGCATTCTTACGCAAACCATCCAGACCACGCTGAACACCCTGCACTGCTTCATTTTGAACTGACAAAACGCCCATAACATTACTCCAGACGGAACCATACCTGCACTAATTTATAACATAATGGGGCTTGAATTTCAATTTGAGGGGTTCAAACGGCTTGCTGGTGCGATAATCGGTACTTATATAATCAAAAATTAAGCACTATCGCACTTGCACAAGCCTTCACTACCCAAAAAGCATTGTTCGATTAAATTCGAACCTGAGGTATCTCACTTATATTGGCTTATTCGACGACGGGTTCTTTTTGATTTTCATTATCCAGCTGCTCATCCGTATCATCCGCAATTTCAGATGTTAGCTTATTTTCAGAACTTTTAGCCTCATTTTCCGCAAAAGTTTCTGATATTTCTGATGTTTCTGATGTTTCTGGCGTTTCTGAAGCTTCATCACCTTCAGCCGCTGGCACTTCCTGCTCCAGTGCTAATTCCGGATGCAGTTTATCCAGATCGGTAATATCCGCCAGGCTTGGCAACTCATCCAGGCTTTTCAGGTTAAAGTAATCGAGAAAATCCCGGGTGGTACCGTACATAGATGGGCGACCGGGCACATCTTTATGGCCTAATACCCGTACCCATTCACGCTCGGTGAGGGTTTTCACAATATGGCTACTGACACTCACTCCGCGAATTTCTTCAATTTCACCGCGGGTAATAGGTTGCCGATAGGCAATCAAAACCAACGTTTCCAGCAGAGCACGGGAATAACGTGGCACCTTCTCTTCCCACATACGTGACACCCACGGGGCATTGCTCGGCTCTACCTGCATGCGATACCCACTAGCCACTTCTTTTAGCTCAATGCCTCGGCCTTCATAGTCAGACTGTAAATCCTGCAGGGCCTGCAGAATATTATCCTGACTCGGACGTCGTTCTTCGTCAGCTTCAAACAGCGCCTCAAGCTTGCGCATTTCCATTGGCTGGTCAGCGGTTAGCAAAATGGCTTCGATAATATTTTTTAGTTGTGCTTGTTCCATAATTCTTCTAATTGTGTTCTTTATTGTCTTGTTGTCCGGGGCACTCAGTGTTATTCCTGCATTTCAAGATCTGGCGGTAGCTCGGAATCACTGGCAGCTTTTACGTAGATAGGGGCAAATGGCTCTGATTGCACCAGATCAATCATCGCGCCTTTTAGCAACTCTAATACCGCCATAAAAGTCACAACAATGCCTTTTCGGCCTTCTTTTATATTAAACAGACTGGTGAAATCGGTAAAGCCATCGCTGCTCACCGCGGCCAGAACCGCGGTCATTTTTTCGCGAATCGACAGGGTTTCCCGCTGAATCATGTGACTACTGCTAATATCTACCCGATTCAAAATATCTTTAAATGCGGTGAGTAAATCGCGTAGGTCTACTTCCGGCTCAGGGCGGGTAAGTTCCAGCGGCGGTGCCTCAGCTTTTGCCACCCAGCTATCACGACCCTGACGGGGTATTTCATCGAGATCTTCAGCCGCCTGTTTAAAACGCTCATATTCCTGTAGACGTCGCACCAGCTCGGCACGGGGATCTGTCTCATCCTCTTCGGATTCAGGCCGCGGCAGGAGCATACGTGATTTAATTTCCGCCAGCATGGCCGCCATCAGCAAATATTCCGCCGCCAGCTCGAATTTCATGGTTTCCATCATTTCAATATATTGCATGTACTGTTTTGTGATGTTGGCGATGGGTATATCCAGTACATCCAGATTTTGCCGCTTAATTAAATACAGCAATAAATCCAGCGGACCTTCAAAGGCCTCCATAAATACCTCGAGGGCATCCGGCGGGATATATAAATCCTCGGGCAAAACCGCTAAAGGCTCGCCCTGAATCACCGCAAAGGGCATTTCCGACTGGGCCGGATGCTCTTTTGGGTTGCTGTCTTCTGCTGTATTAACGGGCTGGTTCATTCAAACTCATTCTGTGTTTTATTGATGTACTTTATATTTTCAGGCATGTATCGGTTTTTGTCTGTAGGCGTTAGCTTATCGGCTCAGGCTATCGACCCTAACTTTCGAACCTGGCTATCGACTCAGGCACATCACCTTGCGCACTTCGTCCAGTGTATCACGAGCAACATCCCTTGCGGCTTCACAACCTTCATCAATGATGGCCTGTACGGCGGACGGATCGTCAATATAGTCTTTCGCCCTCTCACGAATGGGTTTTAGCTCGGCAATCATTGCATCAATGACCGGCTGCTTGCAATCTACGCATCCTATACCCGCAGTAGTGCAACCTTCCTGAACCCAGCCTCGGGTTTTCTCATCGGAATACACTTCATGTAATTGCCACACCGGACAGCGGGTCGGGTCGCCGGGATCGGTGCGTCTAACCCGATTAGTATCTGTGGGCATAGTGCGCAGTTTTTTCGCCACATCGTCCGGGGCTTCGCGCAGGGAAATAGTATTGCGGTACGACTTGGACATTTTACGTCCATCCAGGCCAGGCATTTTTGAGGCTGGTGTTAGCAGAGTCTGGGGTTCAGGTAAAATGATTTTACCCGCACCCTCTAAAAATCCGAATAATCGCTCCCGATCTCCCAGTGAGATATTCTGCTGATTCTCTAGCAGGGCCTGAGCCACATCTAGTGCCTGTTGATCCCCCTGCTCTGTGTAACGCTTGCGCAGGTCACGATAGAGTTTGGCGTCTTTTTTGCCCATCTTTTTAATCGCCGCTTCGGCTTTTTCTTCAAAACCCGGCTCACGACCATAAATGTGATTAAAGCGTCGTGCCACTTCACGAGTGAGCTCGACGTGAGCCACCTGATCTTCACCCACCGGCACCTGTCCGGCCTTGTACACCAGAATATCTGCCGATTGCAGCAATGGATAACCTAAAAATCCATAGGTGGCCAGATCTTTTTCTTTCAGTTCCGCCTGCTGGTCTTTGTAAGTCGGTACCCGTTCCAACCAGCTCAGTGGCGTTATCATGGATAACAACAAATGTAATTCCGCATGTTCCGGAATCCGTGACTGTACAAATATTTTCGCCGCACCGGGACTCACCCCCGCTGCCAGCCAGTCCACCACCATATCCATGGTGCTTTCGGCAATAATGCGCGGGTCTTCATAATGGGTGGTGAGTGCGTGCCAGTCGGCAACAAAGAAAAAGCACTCGTATTCGTGCTGGAGAGTAACCCAGTTTTTTAATACGCCGTGGTAGTGGCCAAGGTGAAGCAGCCCCGTAGGGCGCATACCGGATAATACACGCTGATGTTGCGTTAAAACTGAGTTCAAAATATCTCCTAAAATTAACCTAATCCAAACAGGTTGAATAAATTCTTCTGCACCATATCAACCATGGGCGAGAGTATTTTACCTAGAATTCCTGTGACTAAAAGCAAAATAACCAGCAACATGCCGAGCTTTTCGGTGCGTGCAAATACCGCTGCCCATTTAAAGGGTAAAACACCGGTGAGAATGCGCCCCCCATCCAGTGGCAGAATGGGTAATAAATTAACCACCATCAATATAATATTAATAATGACCCCAACACCTGCCATATATTTGAGCGCATTTAAAGCCTCTGAATGAGACATCAGTTTTATGGACATGCTTAACACCAGCATCCAGAAAATTGCCATAATAAAATTGGATAAGGGCCCTGCCAGCGCCACTAATGCCATATCTTTTTGTGGATGTTGAAAGTTGCGCGCATTAACCGGCACCGGTTTGGCGTAACCAAAGGCAAAGCCGGTGGTAATAATCATAACAATTGGAATAACCACCGTACCTAGCGGGTCTATGTGCTTTACCGGGTTAATGGTAATTCGTCCCAGATCCCTGGCAGTTGAGTCCCCCAGCTTAAACGCCACCCAGCCATGCGCTGCCTCATGTAAAGTAATAGCTGTGATAACGGGTATTAGCACCAGCAATATCTTGTATAAATCCACCATTAACGAATCCATTTCACTGTAAATCGAGCCGTACTAAATTGGGCAATACTAGTCAAGGCCATGCTCTGTTCCCTTACCCTGGCGCATAATTAACGGCGGGCTCTCCACCATGTTAATAACGGTGGTGGCTTCAAAACCACAATTACCTCCATCAATAATTAAATCGACCTGATGCTCAAGTTTATCGCGAATTTCGTGAGCATCGGTTTCCGGCATGTCATTGCCTGGCATAATTAATGTGGAACTCATAATTGGCTGACCCAACGCTTCAAGTATCGCTTTCACGATTGGATCTTCAATAACGCGAATGCCAATCATGCGCCGCTTTGGATGCATCAGGCGGCGCGGCACTTCGTTGGTGGCTTTCAGCAAAAAGGTATAGGGCCCCGGGGTGAGGGATTTAAGCAGACGGTAATCCGCATTGGTTACCTTCGCATAGGTGGCAATTTCCGACAGGTCACTGCACACCAGAGTAAAGTGATGCTTGTCATCCACCTGTCGAAGACGACGGATTTTTTCCATCGCCGATTTATCACCCAGGTGACAACCAATGGCATAACTGGAATCTGTGGGATACACCACCACCCCTCCATTATCGATGATTTCAATGGTTTGAAGAATTAACCGCTTCTGCGGATTATCTGGATGGATTTCGAAAAATTGACTCATAAGGCGGCGTATTTTGCAGCAAAGTGGTGAATAGGCAAAGTAAAACTTACAGTGATGGTTTTTACTGACGCCACCTTCGTTAAAGTATTTGAAGTATTTTACCTTGAATTGAATCAATTAAGGCGCAAATTTTGCCTGTTTTATCCGCTCAAAATATCGACTATACTCCTGCGGGTATTATAATCAGGTTATCACTCCCCAATTTTGATAGTCGTCGATGGCCGTAAAGAGTGCTGTTCAGCTGCATTAGTAACAGATCAACAATAAGCAAGCGAGGATACATGAATGCCGGCAGCTGCAAATAATGGTTTTAAATCATCACCCATAAACCGTTTTATGCCCTTGAGCCTGTTAATCTGGACGCTGCTTTTAGCGGCTTCACTCACCTGGAATATCTATCATCTCAATGACCAGCGCCATTACCCGGTAAACACATCTACTCAGGCTGACTCATCAGATAGACTTCTTACAAAGCCCAATCTTGATACAACCATGACAACAACAGAAGCCATCCAGACTGTGACTCTTATTCATGTCAGCGTCTGGCTGATCGGACTCTTTATCATTGGCTATATCATTCTGCAAAACAAGCGCTTTACGGCCCAGCATTTATTACACGAACGGGCCATTAAAGAAATTGCCACCCACGTTTCCAATGTTACAGGGGACGCGTTTTTCCAGCTAATGGTTAAACAAATGGCAAGCGTTTTTGATGCTAAATGTGCTCTTATTGGTCTACTTGATAAAAGCAACGAGCAAATGATTAACACTCTGGCCGTTTATACGGATGGCCAGATTACCGCCAATATTGAATACCCTTTACAGGGCACCCCCTGTTTTAATGTCATCAATGAGCGTGCCTGTATTTATCAGGACAATGTTCAACAACAGTTTCCCGAGGATCTCCTTTTAAAAGACTTAGATGCCCAGGGATATATTGGCAAAACCCTGCGCAATGGCCGTGGTGAACCCTTGGGTATTCTAGTAATACTGGACAGTAAACCCTTACAAAACACACAACAAATGTCCGAGTTGCTCGATATTTTTGCCGCCCGTGTCTCTAGAGAAATCGCCCGTATGCTTACGGAACAGGAGTTGCGTCGCACTCAAAAAATGGATGCAATCGGGCAGCTAACCGGTGGCCTGTCCCATGACTTTAATAATCAACTGGGCATCATTATTGGCTATCTGGATTTTTTAAAAGAATATATTGATGGCGAAGAAAAACCAGACAAATGGATAGACACCGCCACCAATGCTGCACTGCACTGTAACGATTTAACCCGCCAGCTATTATCTTTTTCCCGCACTGAAAGCAGCGAACAAACACTACTGGATATCAATGTAACCCTGCAGGAACTGCAACCCATGTTTGCCCGTTCAATATCAGCGGCCATTGAAATTGAGTATTTTTTTGCTGACAACCTCTGGTTAACCGAAATTGATCCGGCGGAGTTTCAGGAAGCCATTCTCAATATTTTAATCAATGCCCGCGATGCCATGCCCACCGGTGGAAAACTGATAATAGAAACCAGCAATAAATTTATGGATGCGCAATCCGCGTCCCTCAACCCGTTGGCACAGGCTGCCGAATACATACAAATAATGATAAGTGATAACGGCTGTGGCATGAACCGGGACACCCTGGAACGTATTTTTGAACCCTTTTACACGACTAAAACAAAGGGTAAAGGCACCGGTCTGGGCATGTCGATGGTATACGGTTTTGTAAAACGTTCGGGGGGGTTTATTAACATTGACTCAGAAATAGAATCGGGCACAACACTGCGCATATTTCTACCTCGCTCTAATGCCTCTAGTTCAGACCTCTCTGATGAGCATGCAAATGAGTCACCACCCAAAGGCAATGAAACCATTTTAATCGTTGATGACGAAGTCGATTTATTACATCTCGCGGATAATTATCTGACCGAACTGGGTTATAAAACCTACATCGCAGAAAACGCCCGCCAGGCGCTGGACATTCTTGCCAAACACACGAATATAGATTTACTGTTTAGCGATATTGTGATGCCCGGCGGCATCAACGGTTATGAGCTGGCTCAACAGGTCACAAGGGACCGGCCACAACTTAAAGTATTACTCACCTCAGGCCTCACCTCCAAAGCTATTGCACAGGATGATCAGGTGCGTTTTTCCGCGCAGATGCTAAATAAGCCCTACCGTAAAATCAATTTGGCCAAACGAATTCGGCTGGTGCTTAATAAAGATTATACGCAGTGTTGAATTTAATTTTCTTTCAGGTAAATTTTATTTGTAGCCTGACTCGATAAAAAATCGCATAGATTTCTGAGATGATTTAAACTTTTTGGTTTAATAAAAGTAACATTTTATTTATTATTGCCCCGGTAAGTTACCCCCGGTAATTTGCTCTGGTAATTTGCTCTGGTATTTATTTTAAAAGCACAGGCAAAAATTCTGCAACTCATCAAACAAAGGTAAACTATGCTCTACGCCATTATTTCACAGGACATTGAAAACAGCCTGCCCTTACGCAAACAGGCTCGCCCGGATCACCTGGCCCGGCTTGAACAATTACAAAACGAAGGTCGACTCATTCTGGCCGGCCCACACCCATCTATTGACAGTAACGATCCCGGAGATGCGGGTTTTAGTGGCAGCCTGGTTGTGGCAGAATTTGCCTCTCTGGAGGCCGCGCAAAAATGGGCTGATGCGGACCCCTATGTGGCAGCCGGTGTTTATCAACAGGTGAGTGTGAAACCGTTTAAAAAAATATTTCCGGCCAGCGAATAAGTTTTGCTTAACGTTTACAAAGCCGTTTCTGTAAACGTTAAGCCGCGCTCACATTCCTAACAACTAATAAATAAACTACATTTAATTTTTTTACCCACAGCCATTCAGTTAATGAGAGATAGCCTTAATTCGCGATAAATCCTTCTGTATAACGTTGATTAATTAAATTCATTAAAACACCTTCAACCCCACCCCATATTGCTTTTCTGGCATTATAAATTACACTCAGGTTAATGGACAAAAATATACTCAAGCAGCGCGCCATCGCATTCGACTACCTCTTTGATGCACTGGTCGTCACTGACTTACAGGGCACAATCATTGACTGGAACAAAGGTTCAGAAAATCTCTATGGTTATAGCAGTGAAGAAGCCATCGGAAAAGATGTCAGCATGCTGCATGTACCGGAGGATATTGCCCATGTCACCGCCGAAGTTTTATCCGACGTAGAAAAATTTGGCAAATGGTCTGGTGAAGTCAGAATGCTCCACAAAGATGGACATATTGGCTGGATAGAATCAATGTGCGTGCCCATCTTTAATGATGAAAACCAGATGACCGGCGCATTAGGTATCAACCGGGATATCAGTGAACGCAAAGCAGAAGCTGAACGCCTGGCACATCTTGCGCATTACGATCAACTCACAAATATCCCTAATCGCTACCTGCTTCTCGAACGTATTGCACATTTATGCGCACAACACGCACGCAATGAAATTAAGTTTGCACTGCTTTACATCGATCTGGATAAATTTAAAACCATCAATGATACCCGGGGACATTTACTGGGAGATAAAATTCTAACTGAAACCGCATTACGATTATCCCAGGCGATTCGCCAGTCGGATACGATTGCCAGAATTGGTGGCGATGAATTTATTGTTATTTTAGAAGGACTGCACGAAGAAAATGTTATTACAAACCTTGCTAAAAAATTAAATCATATAATAAGTGAAGATTTTATTATTGATAACGAGGTCTTTAATATCAGCTGTAGCATTGGTATCGCTATCCACCCCAATGATGGCAACAATGCAGACACCCTGCTAGTTGCCGCCGACAAGGCCATGTACAAAGCTAAAAACAAAAGCCGAAACTGTTACGCGTTTTATCAATAAAGTATTTCCCGTTGCTTATCTAATAGCACCGCCAGAGCAATCCAGTCTCTGGCAGGTAATAACCGCCAGGTAAATCGGGTTTATAGATATTTGTATTAATTCAAACATCACTTGCTCATCTGACAAAAATCATTAGAATAGCGTCTTCACGTAATGCCAGAGTGGTGGAATTGGTAGACACGACGGATTCAAAATCCGTTGCCTTTACGGGCGTGCCGGTTCAAGTCCGGCCTTTGGTACCATATAAAACAATGACTTAGCGGATTTGCCGCTGGTTATTTTTTAACCTTCAGAATTTTTCACAACTTTTTTTCACAACTTTTCAGACTATTTTGTAACCAAACCCCATCCAGTTGTTTTTAACATTTGCATCATACTTTGTGACGGCGTTTCTAATTCCCTGAAAGTATCAAATATTAAATATCAAATTCAAAGCTTGCTATGTCATTCAAATGAAGCGTTACTTGGGTTTCTTCCAACAAATTAAGGAGAAACGGTTATGCCATTAACCCAGGCCCAACAAAATATTCTACAACTCGCAACCGACAACAACGGATTTTTTGATCCCGCATCTTCCCCGCTTCACGGTGGCGCACTCAATAAAGTGATCACCGCGCTGCAAAACAAAAAACGACTCGGCAATAAAACCAATAAAGGTTATCCGCTGTTTAAGTTAAAAACAAAAAATATAACGTCAACAACATCACCGGTTACAATCCGAAAAGGTTCCAAAACTGAAAAGCTTATCAACATGCTAAAACGTAAAAATGGCGCAACCAATAGTCAGATAAAGAAAGCCCTAAACTGGCAACCTCATTCTGTACGCGGCATTATTTCCGGCACACTTAAAAAGAAACTGGGGCTTAAGGTATTGTCTGAAAAAAATAAATCAGGTGTTCTTATTTACAAAATAAAAAATTAATTTACATTAAAAATGTTACAGGGACTGACCACCATGACTCAACAAACAAACCCCACATGGCCCCTGCTTGCGGAACCGCAATGGGCTGAAACCAACAACCTGTTAGATACCTTACTTTATCGAGAGCTCACATTGGCAGAACAACGCCGCTTTAATGAAAATGAAAGCTTGATTCAATCTGCGCACACTATTCATAACAACATGCTAATTCACATCCATGAGTTCAAACCGTTTAAAACCGAAAACACGCAGCCTGAATTAGCGCTATCGGATAATATTTGCCAGATTCTAAACCTGCCGACAGGCAGTATTTCAATACATCAAAAGATTTCGATTTCAGATAAAGACAGTGTTTGACAAATACAAATTTTATTGACTACTATTGACGTGTTATTTTTTACGTTTCTTAAATAACATAATAACCCTATAAATAAACAAGAAATAATAAACAAGAAATAAACGAGCGAGGTAACCAAGAAATGAAATTTTTAAATAATTAAAAAATCGCAAGTTCAAGGTGCTCGAACACCCTGAACCCACTAACCACCAACAACTAAAGAGGAGTTGCTCATGGCTAATTGTAATATTACGTCACGAACCCCCATTGCTGGAAGCTTTTTTTCCACAATAGGTTATATCCCACCCGTGATCCCACCAGTGCCGACACGTTTTTGTGTTTCTCGGCCGTTTTTACCCTCGATTCAATCGCTTAAATCCATGGCTTATATGGAAACCCTGTGCGCGCACGTGTTAATCATGCCCACATCAATTAACGCCAATCCGGATAACAGCCGATTAATAATCGAGGCCCTGTCCATTGAAATACAAGTGTGTTTGTCACTGTTGGAAAAAAGGCCGCCGTTGTTACGCGCGGCCCTTTCACCTTAACCGGGCGAAGTGTACGTAAAAAACACTTTAGCCAGGTGGTTGCAACCGACGCTTTTTACAAAGCGCCGGTTTCCAATAATTGACAGGTAATTTACAGGTAGGACATTATGACGTTAAAAGATCGTTTTATCGAAGCGGTTAAAAACGGTGAGTTAGGCACCACGGACGATCAGGGCACGATGATCACACTGCAGGAATTTAGAGACTATTTTTCCGATATAAAAACCCAGTACAGCTTATCGTTTTTACCCGCCGCGACCATTGAACCGGGGCAACGCACCATGAGCCACACCAAGTTTGTGTTTCGAGTGCGTAAGGGGGTTTATCGGGTGCATCCGGATGCGATTGATCACAAAAAAGAATAAATTTCTGAGACGGTTCAAAGTTCTATGTTGGCACAACCAGTTAAATAATCAGAACTAAAATAGCATTTAGAATAGCCGAACTTCTCCAGCTGCACGTTTGTACAACGAGTTCGCACGCGATAATGAAATGAAAGGCCATCCATTGCTTCCCTTACGGCAAGATCCACCAACAGTTAGCATTATCGCTATTAATTCTCCCAACACTCAATAACTCACTCTCATTAAGCGAGGGATCTGCCTCAACTATCAGGTTTTGAATAATATTCAAGAAAAGAACTCTCCTGCCATTCGAGGCTTTTATCCGTATGACAACCCCCATTACCACAACTATTCGGCACACCAATGTCACGCGTTTCACTGGGCGCAATAATGCCAGCTTTATGACTGTGCAATGTGTAATCCCCCCCATTCATGACTGTTTTAGGCATATGACAACCGACACAACCCACGTTAGCGTCTTTGGGGCAAGCGATATGCGCTTCATTTTTTTCAGGCTGATGATGAAATGCGCCACCGGAATGACAGCTATTACAACTCACTCTCGGTTGATCTAATTCATTGTGAGAGTTGTGGCAAACAGCACAGGTGATTCCCTGCTCTACGTTTTCAAGAGAATAATTTTCACTCATGTTATCAACTGCGGCTTCACCAGCATGACAGCTTAAGCACTTAGAGGTGACATCACCATAACGCCCATCATAGTTTGTTTTTAAACGCTGCAAACTATTGACATGTCCACCCTGGTTCCAGGAAAAATATTCCTGGTGACGTTTCCTTGCATGGCCATTACTCCACCACTGGCTGGTATTTTGTGCAGCATAGGGTTTTATCTCATCAAAAAAATCCGCTAAATTATCGCCGGGTTTATAACCATAAGGGTAAAATAGACCGTTCTCTTTTGAATGCCCACGCGTATGGCACTGCCCACAAATTTGCGCATCCAGCCCTGATGCAATTTTGCCAATTCCCATGGTTGATGAATGCCAGTCACCTGGGCCGTGGCAAGATTCACAACCCACACTGGGTTCAACAAACTTACCACTTTCAATATCCAAACCAACCGTATGGCAACCATGACAACGCTTCAATGGATCAGGTACGGTCCAGCCATCCCAACCCTGTGTCTTCCACTTACCGGTGCTGTTTAGCCATGCACCGGGTAAAAGCACTTCACGGCCATCTACCTCACCCATGAATTGCTGCTCCCACTTACTGCCAATTGCCCAAACCGCTTGCTGTGGATCAAAGGTAATGCCCTCAGCATGAAAATCAGCAACAACTACACCCTCTGCATCGACCCGTCGCATCATTTTTGCATGCATGCTTTTTTTCCAGGCATGATGCTCATTCATATGGCAGGAGTCACAGCGATTTGAACCTGTGTAATGTGTGTTTGTTGAAACGGGCTGGTTACGAATGTACTCTACGCCAAAAACAATAGAGGCCAGTAAAAGACAACCCGTAACAACTAAAATAACTTTATAAACTAAATTCATAATACTTTTTCAATTAAATGCGATGGCAGGCGTTATAATTCAACTAGTGTTCTAGCACACTAGCGCTGCACAAATATTTTTGCACTGGCACTGCCCAAATGTCCATTATAGCCGCGTAAATTAATCGTTAGATAATGCTCGCCTTCTGATAGCAGGCTGGTGTCAAGATTCCAGGTCATGGGGAAAAAACCCACTTCATTTTCAACAAAATACTTTCCATCTATAAACAAAATGGGTTCGTAGCGGTCATTTAAAATGCGTTGATTGTCTTTAGCATCAAGCGAAAAACGAATCGGCACAATATCGCTAACAATAGCCACACCATCAGTCGTCTGTTTTAAATTATCGGGCAACACCACATTAACCTTAAAATCACCTCGGTTTTCTATGTACTGTTGGCTGTGATCTTTCATGCTGGGTTTTACCGCTTTTTTACGAACACGCCGTTCTTTTTTCCAGCTAATATCATCAATTAACTTTACTTCATTTTCATCAGGGCCTACCAAAATTGAATTTTCACTTAATGCAAATGCCTGGGCATAAATTTCAATATTATCCATTTTATTTAAATCAAACACACCTGAGCTATCAAATCCATCCCAGTTTATTTCATGTGCGCCATGCCCCCTGGCCAACCAGTCAAATAATGTATTCATTAAAGGGCCATTATTTTTTAAGCCTACCCGCACATTGATTCTTGATGGTTTCCTTAGTTTGAATTTTATTAATTTATTTTTTTTATCCCATTCCAACTGAAAAACATGGCTCTGCTGCCCCCCTGTAAAATCACTTAAATCATGTTCCACCTGTCCGCTTGAATTGCTCGCGCGCAGCACATACTTGTATGCCTCAGCAGGCACATGCCTGCCTTTAAAATCATCACCTTTCCAAATTACTGTATGCAGGCCTTTTTTTTGTAACCCTGATGATGAAATCGAATTTATTAAAATTTCTCTATCATCATAAATTTTTAGTTCAACATTAGCCGGTTCATCCAACGTATAACTAACCACAACCTTAGTGTGCGCCTTAAAATCAAGATACTTAGGCTGATGACTGACATGCTGAATACTCAGCGCACTTACTGATAATGAAAAAAAGCATAAGAAAAAGAATAAATTTGTTTTTTTAAAAAAGTTATTTTTGGGCATTTTTTACCGCTCCTACTTGCACTTGCTTCCATAGAGGATATCTGGCACCCATTTTATGATGTGTGATTTGAACCGGTTTTGTTTTACCACCGACATCAACAGACCAGACATTCATTACACCGTTACGATTAGATTCAAAATAAGCTTTTTTATTATCTGCACTCCAGCTCGGCCGGCCATCAAGTGACGCATTATCGGTTAACTGTTTAATCTGCTTCTCATCCTGTAGCCAGATATCATAATGCCCTTTGCGATTACTGGAATATAAAAACTGATTTTTATTATTGACTGCAATATCCAGATTATATAAACCGGAATGGGTCACTGGTTTAACCTTTTTAGTTTGCAAATCATATTGCATAACATCATGATTTTGACCATTATTGCCCGATAGAAAATACAATTTACGCCCATCTAAAGAAAACACCGGCTCATGCTGAAACCCCTCCGCAGCCCAGTGAATTTTTGTTTTCTCACCGCTAGCTACATTCAGCAACCAGAGCTTGTTATAAATACTACCTTTTGGTTTTTGAGAAAAAGCCAGGTATTTATCATCAGGTGAAATCACCGCATCATTTACATACTTAAACGGCAGTTTTACGGGAGTTTCTGATTTATTCAATAAAGATAACCTGACCAGTTCACCCTGATTGCCACACACCAGTAAATCGCCGTTCGAGTACCAGGACAAACGACTTTTATCATAAGAAGAGTCTGTAATTGCTCTGGCATTTTCACCATTAGCATCCATTAACCAGACCTGCCAGTAGTTATTATGCACCGCCAGAAAAACCACATCGTCTTTTGCAAAAGCCGTACTAACAAATAAAAATAACTGTAAAATAGTTATTAAAAGTATTTTTTTCATAATTAACCCTAAAGGGACTGATCTTTTTAGCTTTTTAAATAGATCTGTCCCTGTGTTTGTTTCTGTGTTTAATA